>ULPZ01015818.1_pt1 | contig 11756 bp, 9 predicted proteins | sample 1953991 | NCBI WGS metagenome assembly ULPZ01 (sample SAMEA4835642, study PRJEB28245) | human gut metagenome | biome: gut microbiome; material: fecal sample | place: Denmark | collected 2008
TGACGAGCATTACCACGCGCAGCATCTTCATACCGCCGCCGGTGCTCCCGCCGCAGGTGGCAAAGCAGGCCACCACGAACATCAGGATGTAGATGGAAGCGGGCCATTGCGCGAAATCCTGGCTCGCGTAACCTGTCGTTGAGATGACGCTGATGACGTTGAAGGCGGCCAGACGCAGGGCGTGCAGCGGTTCGAGTGAAGCGTTGTTCGCAAGGAGCAGTCCCGTGGCACAGGCTGTCGTGAGCACGGCGACACCTAGCCACGAAAGACACTCAATGTTTTTGAAATAGGCGGCAATCGAACGCTTTTTCCAAGCCAGGAAGTGAAGCGAAAAGCTCACGCCGCAGATGAGCATAAAGAGCATCGCGACGGCTTCAATATTGGGATTGTTCCAATGGGCAAAACTCTCGTCGTAGGAGGAAAATCCACCGAGGCTTACCGTTGTGAACATGTGAATGACGCTCTCGAAGGTATTCATTCCCGCCAGCCGATAGCTGATAAAACACGCAAACGAGAGCGCGATGTAGATACCCCACAGCCCCTTGGCCGTATCGGCGATACGAGGTGTCAGCCGCGACTCTTTCATGGGGCCGGAAAATTCCGCACGAAAGATCTGCGAGCCGCCGACGCCGAGCATTGGCAGAATGGCAACGGCGAGCACCAGAATACCCATACCGCCAATCCAACTCATTAGACAGCGCCAGAAATTGATGGATTCCGGCAATTGACTCAAGCCCGATAGCACGGTTGCGCATGTTGTGGTAATGCCGCTCATGGACTCGAAGTAGGCGTGCGTGAAGGAAATGCCCGGAATTTCGAGCATCAGAGGAATAGCGCCGAAAAGCGGTGTGACGGTCCAAATGATGGTGGCTAGCAAAAAACCGTCACGCGGCAACAGTTCGCGCCGATGGCGCTTTGTAAAGACGTAGAGCAATAGGCCGGTAACTAGACACAGTACACAAGCGATCTCAAAACCGAAGGCGGCGCCGTCGTTGTATAGGTTCGAAACGAAAACCGGCAACAAAAGCAGACACGCGAAGGCGATCAGCACAGGACCGGTGATGTTGAGGACAGGCAACAGAAAGTAGCGAAGGTTCGCAAACATGTTGCCTCCGTCAGAAGAAGCCCACGTCGACCGCAAAGAGCTTTTCGACCTGTGCAATCACGCGTTTGCCTGGCACGAAGACGATGACGCGGTCTTCGGGTTCGACAATGACATCTTTTTGCGCAATGAGTACCTGAGGCTCTTCAATATCATCGGTATCACGCACCAAAGCGGCAATTTCCACGCCTTCAGGAAGATCAATGTCGGCGATGCGTTTGCCCACCACTCTGGAACTTTTCTTGTTGCCGTGCGCCACGATTTCAAGCGCCTCGGCAACGCCACGCCGCAGACTGTGGGCGGCCAGAACGTCACCGCGACGCACGTGGCGCAGCAATTCGCCGATGGTCGCCTGGGTGGACGAGACGGTGACGTCGATCTGCGTTCCTTGCATCAGGGCGCTGAATGTGTCGCTGTCGGTAAGCGCAATCACGCGGCGAGCTCCCAGCTTTTTAGCCAGAAGTGCGCCCATGATGTTGTTTTCATCGCGGGCAGAAAGCGAAATGAAGAGGTCGCAGCGATCAACACACAGTTCCGTGAGTACTTCTTCATTGGTCAGGCTGCCTGTCACCAATTCGGTGTCCTTCGGAACGGCTGCAGCAAGTGATGTGGACAGTGCCGTGTCTTCGTCGAGAATGGTGATGGTATAGCCGCGACGGCCTTCGGGGCCGTTTAAAAGCCCTGCCAGCTGGACACCCAGACGGGCGTTGCCTGCAATCATGATGCGGCGGATGCGTTCTTCATGCTGACGCAGTTCGCTGATGACGCGCCGCACGTCACGGCCGGAGGAAAGCGCAATGACTTCATCGCCGCTTTCGATGACGGTTTCAGAAGAGATGTCCAGACGACGGTTACGACGAAACACCGAAACGATGCGTGCAGGAACATACGGCAGGTGTACGGCCAAATCACCGATCGGGCGCCCCACCAAGGGACTGCCTGCAACGGCTCGCACGCAAAAAAGAACGGCTTTGCCTTCGGCAAAATCAATGATCTGGAGCGCTTCCGGAAATTCGATCAGACGCAGAAGACTTTCATTGAGAGCCTGCTCGGGCCAGATGGTGCTGGTGATTTGAAAGCCTTCTTCGGCGAGCAGGCGCGGGTACTGGCGCAATTCTTGATTGCGTACACGAGCGATGCGTGTGGGGATGTTAAAAAGTTGCGAAGCAAGAAGACAAACCGCCATGTTGGTTTCATCGTTGGCGGTAACCGCAAGGATCATGTCGGCATCGTTGGCGCCTGCGCTCTCCAATACGGAAGGAGAGAGGGCATTTCCGGTCACCCCGCGCAAATCCAGACGAGTTTCGAGCGCATTGACTCGCTCGGCATCGTGATCCACGATCGTGATGTCGTTGGATTCATTGACGAGGTTTTCGGCAACCGACCTTCCGATGCGGCCGGCACCGATGATGAGGATATGCATAAATTACCGCTGGCTCGAACGGGTGAAATCAACGTGTCGCCGGAGCTTACAAGTGGTCAGTATCCGACGAAACGTTCGTCGCAAGGGGTTCTTTCAAGGACGCGTGCTTGTGCATATCACCGCCGAGACGTGGAATTTCCAAATTCAGCAACTTCAGTTTGCGGTACAGATGCGTACGCTCAAGTCCTGCATGACGGGCGACTTTCGTCATCTGACAGTTTTCGTAAGACATCAGACAGGAAAGATACGCCTTTTCAAAGTCGTCGCGAAGTTCCTTGAGGGGGCGATTGAAGTCGAGCGTGATGTCTGTGCCAGGAATCTTCAACACTGGCAACGATTCGAGCCGCTGGACCGTCGGAGCAATGACGGTGGGTTCCTGCGTTTTTTCTTTTTGCTGCTGGTAGCGGGCAAAGGTGTTCTGACGTTGCCCTACGACCAAAGCGTGTTCAACGGTCGAGAGCAGCTTTTGCATGGAAATCGGCTTCTCAAGGAAGGACAGAGCTCCGAAGCGAATGGCCTCAACGGCGTTTTCGATGGTGCCGTGTCCGCTCATCATGACGACCGGGCAGTGCAGTAACTTGCGCTGTCCCCACTCCTTGAGCAGAGTGATGCCGTCTGTATCTGGCATCCAAATGTCCAGCAAAATCAGGTCGTACTTATCCTGCAGCACAAAGACGCGAGCCGCTTCGGCGCTGTCGGCTGTGTAGACGGTATGGCCTTCATCAGTGAGAATGTCCGAGAGCATTTCTCGGATACCAAGTTCGTCATCGACGATAAGGATTTTTGACATACTGCTTGCTTTTCAAACTTCCAAAAGCGTGCCCTAGTTCAAATTTCAGGACGGCGACTCCACAATGTTACGCACCTTTTGCTCTGCAGGCACGTTTTTGTCCTCAGGGTTTGCATTTCGGGAGACTTCAGAGAATTGATTTTCTGTTTCCTCGGTGGTTTGACGGCGATTGAGCGGGAACACCAACGTAATTTTTGCGCCGATCACCTGGCCGTTAACCTCTGTACGGTTATCGAGTGAAATGCGGGCGTGATGCTCATCCATGATCTTTTTGACCATTGGTAGTCCCAGCCCCGTTCCGGTCGGTTTGGTTGTGATATAGGGTTCGAAGGCCTTGGCAAGGACCGACGACGAAAAACCTCCGCCGTTATCTTTGAGCGTGACGCGCACGCCGGTCGCGGTGCCGTTTTGCATTTGTAGGCTCGCCGACAGACAAATGTACGGATTGGGGCTGTTGCGACCGATCGCTTCGACTGAGTTGCTGATGAGGTTGTGGAAAACCTGACGCAACTGATTGGCATCCCCACTGATTTCGGGCAGATTTCCTTCGCAGTGCAATTCCACTTTGGTGCCGGCGCTGTGGTAGAAGTCGACGACTTCCTCGAGGAAAAATTTCAGATTCAATGGTTTCAAAACAGCTTCAGGGAGCTTGGCAAAGTCTCGGAAGTCATTGACCATCTGCTTCATGGCGTCGACCTGCGTGACAATGGTTCCGGTAGTGCGATGCAGCAGCGCTTCGTTCTTTTCGTCGAGTTTACCGCTGAGCTTCATTTCCAGCCGTTCGGCTGCCAGACGGATGGGAGTGAGAGGATTTTTGATCTCATGGGCCAGACGGCGGGCGACCTCACCCCATGCAACGGCACGTTGGGCATCCAGAATGCGGGTGATGTCATCGAAAATGATGACGAAACCGGGGCCGAGCTCTAAATGCAGGCGTGAAGCGCGGACGAAAAGCGTTACGTCGGTATGAACCTCTGCTCCGGTCAGGGGCAGTTCAAAAGAAGTGGGCGTATCGTCGTCGGTCAGCGCAATTTTTTGTGAAAGCGTTCCGGCAAGCGTGGGAGAGACGTCTTGAACCGAGGTGCCGGGCCTAATTTCGTCAACATGGAGAATGCTGACGGCCGCCGCGTTACTCATCGTGATGCGCAATTTGTCATCGGTGACCAATACACCAGAGGAGAGATTGGCGAGAATCAACTCGAGTTGAGAGCGGGCCTGCTCGGCCTCTTGACGTCGACGTTCCACATTTTCTCGGGCTTCGGCGACCTGAGAGATCATGGTGTTAAAGGATTTGGTGAGCGAATTGATTTCACTGTCGCCAGAAAACTCTTTAATGGGTCTCAGATCGCCCTCGGCAACCTTGCGGGTGCCGCGGGCCAGTTGCAGTACGGGCGCCGTTGTGGCACTGGCAAACACAAAGGCGACGGCCACCGCAACCAGGACGGCGAGCAACATGGTAAGCGTGAGCGTGATCGTATACATGTCACGCAGGGCGGAGCGCGACAGCACCAACTCCTGATAGTTTCTGTAACCGTTGAGCAAATCAATAGTGTGACTGGCCATAGCTTTGGGCACAACCTGCGTGAGCTGCAGGTAGGTTGTGGGCTGCAGGGCGGCATAGGCGTCCATCGGCACAATACTGCGGATGCGCAAGGATCCTTCACTTTCGGGTTGTTCTCCCTCGAGAAGATAAATGCCGTATTCGGTGCGCGCTTTCTGCAATTGAGAGGCAGTTGGCCGATCAATCACAGCCGTGACGGTGGGCGAGAAAGAACTTAAAAGAATTTCGCCGGAAGAAGAGAAGACGATGGCTGAAGCCGCATCCGATGTCTCGCGCATTCGATCCAGCGTCAGGGCGCGCTCGCCCTTGGAGGTGGCATTCAGGATAGAGGCGATGCGTCGGGCCGTTTGCAGTAACTGATGCTGTTCGCGCGTAATTACTTCGCTTGAAAGGGCTACACCTGAGTCAAGCGCTTGCTCTACGCGGACATCAAACCACGAATCAATGGAGCGACCGATAAATTGACTCGAAACAAAGTAAAGCAGCAAACAAGGGATAACGGCTGCCAGCGCGAGCACGAGCGCAAGGGTAATTGTCATGCGAGCGCCAAAAACTTTGTTGCGGCGCTGTTTAAACAGACGGTAGACGACGGCTCCGATGAAGGCCAGGAGGGCGATCGTAGCGAAGGAGTCGACGATCAGAAGGATGGGGAAATATCGCTCAAAGATGACCGAGTTAGCGCCACCGGCAGCCAGAATAACCAAAAGAACGGCCGCGATGATGATTGCGACGGCCAGCGGAATGCGAAGCCAACGAATCATAGTCGCGATGGATCCGGAAAGAGTTTGGCTTCAAGTGCTTGCTTGATATCGATCGTGATCCAGTCGCTGTCAAGCGCCCAATCGGAATTGCCCCCGACGACGACTTGCAGGGGTTTGGGCAGGCGTGAGGTATCCAACCGCATACGCACTTCCAGTTCCAGCGAAGAATCATCAAGCACTGAGGCTTCGGCGATTCGCCAGCCAATCAAGTGCCGCGTAATCGGCAGTATTTGCTCAAGCGTGTCGTAGGTCTGAGAGAGACCGCCTCGGGAAAAGCGGTATTGTCGGGTGAGCGGACTGAAGCTCACGCGCTGAACGAGTTCAAGATGGCCTAAATCCTTGTCAAACCAGAGCATACGTTTGCTCTGTAGTTTCACCTCACAGACAAAGTAAAGCGCAATGCCGCGACGCAGACTATCAATGAGCGTTTCAGGCAGGTCGTATTCCCAGCTCAGCGACAAAAACAGGTCGTTTCCTTGCGGTTCAAGCACGGCCTGCATGAGCTGCATCTCGGGGGTGTCGGCCGAAGCGACGCGAGGCACAAGCGCCGCGATGGGAAAGGCGGCGGCGGCAACGCAAAGTTGGCGGCGAGTGACAGTCATACCGAGATCAGCGTTTTTGCAGAAGTGAATAGAAAAATCCGTCGTGCGGCCCGTTGATTAACTCGGGCATGTCAGGATTGTCGCACGGCATTAGGCGCAGTTGTGCACAGGAGCACTTCGGAAGTGCAACGGCTTGTGCATCTGCATGCGTTTCGAGAAAGGCCGTGATTTGCTGCGAACCTTCTTCAGCAAACACCGAACAGACGGCATAAAGGAGTCTGCCGCCGGATTTGACGACAGGCCAAAGAGCTTCCAGAAGCCGTTTTTGTTGTTGCGCGAGGGCAACAATATCGTCAGGGCGACGGGAAAACACGATCTCAGGATGCCGGCGCACGATGCCGCTTGCCGTGCAGGGGGCATCAAGCAGTACGGCATCAAACGGTTTGCCGTCCCACCAGCGTGCTATATCGGCCGCATCGCACACGCCGACATCGGCTTTAAGCGCTAGACGCGAAAGATTTTCATTGATGCGGGGAGCGCGCTGTGGGTCGGATTCCAGGGCTGTAACCGAACAATCGGCCAGCTCAAGCAGGTGTGCCGTTTTGCCGCCGGGGGCGGCGCAGGCGTCAAGGATGCGCTCTCCAGAGCGGGGGGCCAGAAACAGGCCAGCCAACTGCGCGCCGGCGTCCTGCACACTCACAAGTCCTTCGGCAAAGCCGGGAATTCGATTTACGGGACGTGCTTTTTCCAGCAAAACGGCCTGCCCGCCCAGCGCACGGGCAGGACAGCCTGCGGCCTGCGCATCGGCCAGCCATTTTTCAACCGTGGTTTTACGCACATTGACGCGCAGCGTCATCGGCGGTTTTTTGTGCAGTGTTTCAAAGAGAGTTTCGAGGTTTTCGGCGCCGAATTCTTTGCGCATGCGATCGATCCACCAGCCCGGTGCGTTGAAGCGAGCGACGCGATCGGAAAGGATGGCTTTGTCAAGCGATGATTTTTCGCGGAGATAACGGCGCAGACAAGCGTTGACAAGACCGCTGGCGCGGGTAGTTGCCTTGCTCAGACGCGCTGCATTAATGGCCTCGTTGACGACGACGTAGGGCTTGTCGGGTTGCTCGTTGAGTTCGGACAAAGCAACGCAAAGCAGGGCTGTTACTTCGGGAGTGGGGCGTCGGGTCACGAGTTTGGCAACGAGCCGCTCCAAAAAAACGGCGCGGCGTAGAGCGCAGTACAGAATTGAGCGAACGGCCGCTTTTTCATCCGGCGTTGCGTTTTCGCACCGAACTTCAATCGTGCGATCAAAGGCCGCCTGTTCAGAAAGCTCCATCCAGCAGACGGAAGCAAGCCAGAGTGATCGGCTGAGAGTGGCGCTCATTGCAGCTTATCTCCGACGGTAAGCCCCGTGCTCTGCACGAAGGCGGCAGCCGGCATGGCGGGTTTGCCGGCGCGCTGAAGTTCCAGACAGTCGATGGCGCCGCTGCCGCAGGCTACGACCAAACGATGTCCGGCTTCCAGAACTTGACCGGGTGTGCCGGAAGCGTCAATGGCCACGGCATTGCGGATTTTGACGGTTTCGCCTTTGCAGACAGCCGTGGCATACGGAAACGGGTTGAAGGCGCGGATGCGGCGGGCAACAGCGGCTGCGGGCAGGGACCAGTCGATCGGTGCTTCTGACTTGAGGATTTTTTCGGCGTACGTCACGCCCTCCTCGGGCTGTGCTTCCCAGGTAAGTGTATCGGCTGCTTCGAGCGCTTTGACGATAAGTTCGGCGCCCATTTCAGTCAGTCGTTCAAAGAGCGTGGCCGATGTATCAGTCTCGGTGATGGCCGTTTCGGCTTTCAGGATCATGGGACCGGTATCGAGCCCGGCTTCCATTTTCATGAGCGTGATTCCGGTGACGGCATCGCCCGCTTCAATGGCTCGCTGTACGGGAGCTGCGCCGCGCCAGTGCGGCAGAATCGAGCCATGAATATTCATGCTTTTGATGTCGCCGTCACGGCCAATGCCACGGGCGGCGTCAAGCGCGCGCTGCGGCAGGATTAAGCCGTAAGCGGCCACGATCAGAACCTCAGCACCGGCGTTTTCGAGGGCGGCGAGCGCCTCTTCTGCTTCCTGCGGAGCTCTCTTTACGGAGAGCGAGATCGGTGTCAGAACGGGAATGCCATGCGCCAGCGCTACTTCCTTGACGGCCGAAGGTTTGAGCTTCATGCCGCGGCCGCTCGGTCGATCGGGCTGAGTGAGAACAAGACAGACTTCGTGCCCGGCGTTAATCAGAGCGCTCAGGGCGGCAGCGGCAAAGGCGGGAGTACCGGCAAAAGCAATACGCATAGAAACTTTTGAAGAAGCGGGAAAAATAGTGTGTTGCGCGGTATTGTAGCGGCTTGGTCGGAAAGGCTGAGTAGAATCGGTGAGGCTGCCGTGCAAGTGTCGGCTCGCTCATGAGGTCAAATACAAATCGGATTCATACCATGCAAAAGATGCTTCTTACTCGTCGCGGTCGTTTCGGATGCTGTCTATACGGTGATCCGGTCATGCCGCCGCTTGTACTGTTGATGGGTTTGGGGATGAATGCTGCCTCTTGGCCGGAACCTTTTCTGACGCGTCTGGTGCGCAAGGGACTCTATGTCATCGCACCGGATAATCGGGACAGCGGTTCGAGCATGCTCGGTACGGAATCCGTAAGCAAAACGCGCATGTTTGCAAGTATTGCCAAATACATTGCAGGCGGCTCCGTTCATGCGGAGTACCGTCTTGAAGACATGGCCGCCGACACGGAAAGTATCTTGGACGAGTTGGGAGTAGAGCGTGCGCACATTGCCGGTATTTCCATGGGCGGCATGATTGCACAGGTGTTTGCGTGTCGTGCGCCGCATCGCACGGTGAGTCTGACGAGTATTTCCTCGGCAACGGGCAACGTCATTACCGGCGTGGGAAATCCTGTTGCCATTCGCTCGGCACTGCAACCGGCGCCGACCACGAAGGATCGACTGGCGTGGCGCAACTATTTGCGCAACGTGATGACGTCCATTGGCACGAAAAACGAGATCTACAGCGATGAAGCGCTCGATAAGATCATTGACGTGGAGTTCGAGTACGAGGTTCCGCCGCAGGCCAAAATGCGCCAGTTGATGGCGATTTTGGCTTCGGGCGATCGGCGGGAGCAGCTGCGTCAGCTGACTGTTCCGACGTTGGTGATCCATGGCACAGCCGATCCCTTGCTGCCGCTTCGAGCTGGAAAAGAAACGGCCGAGTGCATTGAAGGCGCACGCTTTATGCCGATGGAAGGGATGGGACACGATTTGGCTGCATCCCGACAGCAGGAAATTGCCGACGCAATTGCCGCGCACTGCTATGGCACGACATTGCGTTAGACCAAATCAGCGATTTTCTCGCTTGGCCTTTTCTTCGCGGGCTTTTTCCTTGCGGCGTTTGGCCAACTTGGTGACGGCGCGGGATTTTTTGAGCTGGCTCAGGTGATCAATGAAAACAATGCCGTCGAGGTGATCAAGTTCGTGTTGCACGCACACGCTCATGAGTTCGTCGCACTGCATTTCGAAGAATTCACCTTTCAGATCCTGAGCCTTGACCGTGACGAAAGACGGGCGCTTGACCTTTTCATAGAGGCCCGGAAGGGACAGGCAACCTTCTTCGCACTCTTTGATTTCTTCGGAGCGAGAGGTGATTTCTGGGTTGACCAAAACGTGAAGGTCGTTTTTTTCTTCGGAAATGTCAATCACGACCATGCGGATGAGCTTTCCCACTTGAGTGGCGGCAAGCCCCACTCCGGGAGCGGCATACATGGTTTCGGCCATGTCGGCGGCAAGTTGCTTGAGTGCGTCATCGAACACAGTGACGGGCTCAGCCTTGGTGGCCAGACGAGGATCGGGATACTGAACGATGGGCAGAAGTGCCACAGTGAAGACCTCCGGAAAAATATCTCGAAATGCACGGGCCGATAAAATCAGCCGGGTAAGCGCGCTATTGTAGGCGTCAAATCTGGAAAAACGCTGAATCTACGGAAATTTTCGGGAAAAACAAAGTGTTTGACAAGCAAACGGACGGTACGGATAGCCGTTGGCTGATGTTGATGATGAAAGCCGGCGATATAGGGCCGGCGCGCTTGCGTCGACTTCTGGAGGCATACGGAGACGCTGATCGAATTTTTGATGCCGGACGCAGGGCTTGCGCCGACATCATTGGGGAGGTGGCTTCGCGTCGACTTTTTGACAAGGAAACCGAACAGCAAGCGCACGAAGTCGAACAATGGCTTCGGGATACGCCTCGGGCCGACTTCGTTTGTTGGGCAGATCCGGATTTTCCAAAGGAGGTCTTGGCCTACGAAGGTGCGCCCTCTTTTTTCCTATTGAGGGGCAAAAGAGAGATTCTTAAAAGCCGCCGTATCGCACTGGCGGGAGCTATGCGCCCGGATGCAGAAGGGCTGCAAAATGCCGAAGCTTTTGCGGGTGCATTGGTGCGCAGCGGTCGGACAGTGGTGTCGTTTTTGGAAAACGAGACAGATGCGCAGGTGGCTCGATCGATTCTGAATCTCGAGGGAGAATCTCAAGCCGGACTGCTTGTGCTGAGTGCGACGGGGCCGGATCGTCTGTATCCGCCGGCTATGCGCGACCTTTATCATTTGGCGGCCGATCGGGGCTTGATTCTGACACCCTTAATGCCGGGGATCGGCGTGTCGGAACAAACGCTTGAGCAGCGCAGCGTTGTGTGCGCGTATCTGTGTCCGGATCTTTTGGTGCTACAAGCCGAGTTGCCCGGGCAAGCTCATACGCTGGCCAGACTTTTTGCCGACAACAATCGGGATGTTTATGCGATTCCGGGCAGCATCCATTCGTCGCTTTACAAGGGCAGCCATAAGCTGTTGCGCGAAGGAGCCAGGCTGACGGAGACCGTGGCCGACATTGTTCAGGTTGCGACAAAAAACTGAAGCCTGCTGGGCAGCCCGTTGACTAAAAACCTTGCCAATTCAAGCGATTGTGCAAAACAAGACAGAAAATAAGGACGTTTTTTGGCGAAAAACTTTGCCAGACAAGAGTGAAAACGCAAGTTTCGCGGTTGCAAACCGACGGATTTTGCGGCTATCCTGAAAAAAGAAGACGCGCGTTCAGTTTTTTTTTCGGCGCGTCTCGTGGAAATTTTGTAAAGGCGCTATGAAGACACTGATTATCGCGGAGAAGCCGTCAGTTGCTGTTGACATCGCGAAAGTTATCGGCGGATTGAAGAAAACTGGAGACTATTACGAGGGCGAAGACTACATTGTAGGAAACGCCCTCGGTCATCTTCTGGAGCTGGCATGTCCCGAGGCTTATGAAGTCAAACGTGGCAAATGGACGTTTGCGCATCTGCCGGTTCTGCCGCCTTATTTTGACCTGAAGCCGATTGCCAAGGCGGGTGAAAAGCTCAAGAACCTCGAAAGGCTTATTCATCGCAAGGATGTCAGCCTTGTCATCAACGCATGCGACGCGGGGCGTGAAGGTGAATTGATCTTCCGCTACATCATGCAGGCGACAAAAAACGACAAACCCATCAAGCGTTTGTGGTTGCAATCCATGACGCCGGCGG
>ULPZ01031850.1_pt1 | contig 11609 bp, 9 predicted proteins | sample 1953991 | NCBI WGS metagenome assembly ULPZ01 (sample SAMEA4835642, study PRJEB28245) | human gut metagenome | biome: gut microbiome; material: fecal sample | place: Denmark | collected 2008
TTTTAGTTCTGTAATATCCCCAAACTTACGCTGTTCCCAAGCGTCCGAGAATCCTTTGAAGCGAATTGAAGGGGCAGCTGCTTTTTTCGTCATTCTGCACTACCTCCCAGCAATTTCTTAAGCTCGCTAAGTCCCAGCATATCATATTCGTTACCTTCAAGGTCATCAATCATGCCTGCAAGCATCGCTTCGGTTTCGCTAATCTGTTGTTCCACCTCAAAGAATGTCGTGGCATACTTGGCCTGAAGCGCTTGGATTTTGCTCACCAAGGTATCGATCACAGTGTCAGGCAGCTTATGGACGCTCTCAACAAGAGGAATGATCCACTTCTCTTCCAGCAAATCCAATGCCTGTTCATCACTCAGATTCTCAATCGTGTATTTCGTTTTTGCCTGCAAGTCAGCGCCTTTGGCCTTGATTTGCGCCTTGATTTCTTTCTCAATCTTGACCAGAGACTCAACTTTTTCTAAGAGTGTACGAAGCGCAATGCTCTCAGGAGAACGATCTTTCTTCAGTTCCTTGATTTTTTTGGTTACTTCTTTGGGAACAAAAGCATCTCCTTCCTCTGTAAGAACATCGTTGCAGCTCTCTTTCTCCTCATCTGACATTTCATTAAGGATAGACTCGTACTCAGCGGGTATCTCCGCCAAACGGTTCTCCAAGCCGTGAAGTTCGTCAGTTTCCGTGAAGAGCAAAGTCGTCTGTACCAAGTCAAACGGGAAAATGTGACCGACCCAGCCCTCTTGAACTTCCTGATCTTTTCCGTCTTTTTTCTTGATAACAAGATTGGGATCAACCTTTTTTGTTGCAGCGAAGCCTTCGGTTTGCAATACTTCTAGGTCAATAGAAATCCCTGCCCAGTTGTCATCAAGAAGCTGGAACGCTGCATACTTATCAATAAGCGGTATATCTTTCAGCCGCTCAAAAATATCTGCACTCAGAATGGTTTCAGCCCTAGAAATTTCAATACGTTCCATACGGTCGATAAGTTCATCTTTGAGAAACGTCTGGAAAGTAGCGAACGCAGTGTTGAAGGAATCCTCAAAGCCTACTACATCCGGATGACTCTTGATGGCACCCTTGATATCATCAACAGACACATTTACATATGGAATGCCGCTCTCTGTAAACAGGGCTTCTTTCAGAGCAGGAAAAGCATTCCAGAACTCGCTCATCTCATCAATTTCAGCAGTCGGAATGCCGCCGAACATAGAAGCATAGACATCCCAATGTTCAGCAGCTTCAGATGAATCCACATAGCGGGGAATGTTCAGATTGTAATCATTGCTGCGGATTTCTTCACGGCTGACAACCCGTGAAAACTTCGAAACGCTTTCCCGCTTAATGAAGGTATCTGTAATGCGTTTGATGTCCGATGCGCGCAGCTTGTTATTCTTGCCTTCCTTGATAAAACCCTTGGATGCGTCGATGATGAGAACATCAGTGTTCTCACGCTTTTGGCGTAGCACCATGATAATCGTAGGAATGCCTGTGCCAAAGAAGATATTGGCAGGTAACCCGATAATTGCATCAATATGGTTATTCTCAATCAGATTCTTTCTAATTTCGCCTTCTTCGCCGCCACGGAACAGCACACCGTGGGGAAGAACAATCGTCATAATGCCGTCCGGCTTGATATGGAACAAATCGTGAAGAAGGAAGGCGTAGTCTGCCTTGCCTTTAGGTGCAAGTCCGAAGCGAGCATAGCGAGGATCTCCTTCTTTGTTGGATGGATCCCAAGGTTGAGAGTAAGGGGGATTAGAAACTACAGCATCTACATAAAGGGGATTATATGTATTTACCGGATCATTTTCATCAAAGTACGGCCAATCTTCCTCAAGAGTATCACCGTTACGAGTGACAATGTTGTCCGGTTTAATGCCACGCATGACTAAATTCATTCGGGTCAGGTTGTAGGTATTTTCCTTCAATTCCTGAGCGTAATATTTGATGTTGTTGTCATCGGTCATATACTTTGCAACACACTGTCCGATATTGATAAGCAGCGATCCAGAGCCGCTTGTCGGGTCATAGATTTTGATTTCGCTCTTGCCTTTCAGATGGCTCGCAACGATTTCGGACATCAGCAGGGAGACCTCGTGTGGAGTATAGAATTCGCCTGCTTTCTTTCCAGCGTTGGCTGCAAAGTTGCTAATAAGGTATTCGTAGATAAAGCCCAGGACATCATAGTCCTGCTTGCCATCCATAGGAATATCTTTAATCAGTGACAAAAGTCCACTAATTGCTTTGGTCTGTGAACCAGAACTGTCGCCAAGTTTAGACAGCCCTGTTTGCAGGGTGTCGAAAACCTTATCAAACACCTTTTTGTGCGTGCTGGAGATCAGACGGCTAAATGCAGAAAGCGCATCACGGACATTTGAAACATCGAAGTCCTTTCCCATAGAAAGCCAAGTAGAAAAGAGGTCTTTATAGGAAATAAAGTAGCCGATGTTCTCCTGAACCCACTTTACCATTTCATCATCTGCTTCTGATACGGTTTTCAGAAGCTCATCGTCATAGTCGTTCTCTTTCAAAAATTTAATCTCTTTATCGGAGAGATACTTGTAAAAAATAAAGCCAAGTATGTAATCCTTATATTCATTCGCTTCAATTTTGGATCGCATTTGATTTGCAGAAGCCCATATTTTCTGAGCAAGCTGTTGCTTATTCATCCCATGAACCCATCCTTTTATTTCTAGAGTCGTTGTACTACCCAACTGTTATGATACAGCAACAAGTATCCTATAAGACGGACTTACTTTCCGCTGGGGATAAATTCCATAATATCGTTTGTCGTACAATTCAATGCAGCGCAGATTTTCCCCAGCACTTCAGTGCTTACATTTTCATCACGAGTAAGTTTATTGATTGCGTATTTTGTGAGCCCTGCAACTTCCTGTAAATCTCTCTTCTTCATATCGCGATCAAGCAGGATGTGCCAAAGTTTTTTATAGCTTACAGTCATCAGATCACTCCTTTTTCTCAACCTGTGCGTAAGTGCTAAAATACACTTTATACTATAGCATATCATCCTGAATTATCAACTATTATGACCGGAATTTCAGACTTAGTTCCTATATATCGAACCTTCGGAAGTGGGCCACCAAGCAAATAGATTGGGAACAGCGTAAGGTTGGTGATTTCTATGATTTCAAAAACGGCTTAAACAAAGGGAAGGCGTTTTTCGGGAAAGGAACGCCTATTGTTAACTTTACGGATGTTTTTCACAAGCGTGGGATCACCACCCAAATGCTGCGTGGCCGGGTAACCCTGACACCCTCGGAAATTTCCAATTATGGGGTAAAACAGGGCGACATATTTGTCACGCGAACATCGGAAACAATCGAAGAAATAGGTTACGCTTCCGTGATGCTTGATAGCCCCAAAGATACTGTTTTCAGTGGTTTTGTGCTACGAGGTAGGGCAATCAAAGAAGATCCACTGACTTTGAAATTCAAACAGTTTGTTTTCTCAACAGATGCGTTTCGTTCTGAAATGATTAAGAAAAGTTCCATGACTACACGCGCCTTGACTTCTGGCACAGCAATCAAAAAAATGTACTTCCAATATCCCGTCAGCACAGAAGAACAGAATCGCATTGGACAGTTCTTAGAGAGTCTTGACCACCTTATCACCCTTCATCAGCGTGAGTTAGAAAAGCTTCAAAATATCAAGAAATCTATGCTCGAAAAGATGTTCGTGTGACACCAATATTGCAGGAAGGAGGGAACTGAATGACATTCCAAAAAGAAGCGGACTTTGAGGAAGCCTTGATAAAGGTTTTAGTGGACAAGGGCTGGGAAAAAGAAGTAATCAAGAACCCGACCGAACAAGACCTCATCCGAAATTGGGCAAATATCCTGTACGATAACAACCGAGGGATCGATCGGCTGAATAACTATCCTCTTACGGATAGTGAGATGCAGCAGATTATCGAGCAAATCATGGAACTCCGAACACCGCTGAAACTCAATGGCTTTATCAATGGAAAGACTGTATCCATCAAGCGTGAAAATCCCGATGATAAGCTACATTTTGGCACTGAAATCAGCCTGAAAATATATGATCGCAGAGAAATCGCTGCCGGTCAGAGCAGGTATCAGATCGTACAGCAACCGGTTTTCCCTAGCAAGTCAAAAATACTGAATAATCGTCGTGGCGATTTGATGCTACTCATTAACGGTATGCCGGTCATACATATCGAACTGAAGCGCAGCGGCATTCCTGTTAGTCAGGCGTACAATCAAATTGAGAAATACGCATACGAAGGTGTATTTACCGGGTTGTTCTCACTGGTTCAGGTGTTTGTTGCGATGAACCCTGACGAAACTCGTTATTTTGCTAACCCAGGTCCTGATGGACAGTTCAACACAGATTATTATTTCCATTGGGCAGATTTTAACAACGAGCCGATCAATGATTGGAAAGCCATTGCCTCCTCTCTGCTGTCCATCCCTATGGCTCATCAGCTTATTGGGTTCTATACTGTTGCCGACAATGCTGATGGTGTCCTGAAAGTAATGCGAAGCTATCAGTATTACGCAGCTAGTGCCATCTCTGATGTAGTATCTAAAACGAAATGGGATAGTGGAAAGCAGCGTGGCGGCTACATTTGGCATACCACTGGTTCGGGCAAGACGATGACAAGTTTTAAGTCAGCGCAGTTGATTTCAAACTCCAACGATGCTGATAAGGTTATCTTCCTCACTGACCGTATTGAACTAGGAACACAGTCGCTTAAGGAGTATCGGGCATTTGCGGATGAAAAAGAAACTGTGCAGGCAACAGAGAATACCTATGTCCTCTTATCTAAACTGAAAAGTAACGCCACAGCAGATACCCTAATCGTCACATCTATTCAAAAGATGAGCAATATCAGGGATGAGGATGGAGGACTTAATGGAAGCGATATTGAAATAATCAATGGAAAGCGACTTGTTTTTATTGTCGATGAGGCCCATCGCTCAACTTTTGGAGATATGCTCTCGATCATCAAAGAAACGTTTCCCAATGCAATCTTCTTCGGCTTTACCGGTACACCGGTGTTTGAAGAAAATGCAAAAAAGAATAGTGCACAGACTGATGTTTTCGGAAATGAACTACATAGATACAGTATTGCTGACGGTATCAGAGATAAAAATGTTCTCGGTTTTGACCCGTATAAGGTTCTGACTTTTAAGGACAAGGATGTTCGTAAGGTCGTTGCTTTAGAAAAGGCAAGAGCAACAACTGAAGAAGAAGCCATCAGCGATCCGAAAAAGGCAAACGTATTCTATGGGTATATGGACTCCTCCGCTATCAAGATGGCCGGCTTTAAGGGCGAGGACGGAAAGTGGGTTAAGGGAATTGAAGATTATCTTCCAAAAACTCAGTATCTTTCCCTAGAGCATCAAAACAAGGTTGTTGAAGATATTCATGATAACTGGCTTACTTTGAGCCATAACGGAAAATTCCACGCAATATTTGCAACAAGCAGCATCCCCGAAGCAATAGATTACTATCGCTTGCTGAAAGCAACGATGCCAGGACTCAAGATCAGTTGCCTTTTTGACCCCAATATCAGCAACGAAGATGGTGACTACAAGGAATACAAAGGTCAGCTGATTGCGTTTTATAAAGAGCAAGGCTTGATTGAAATCCTCACAGACTATAATGCGATGTATGGCCAGGATTTTTCGATTGCTACACATGCTCGATTCAAAAAAGATCTTTCCCTGCGACTTGCCCATAAGGAACAGTATAAACGGATTGAGAGAGAGCCGGAGAAGCAGCTTGACCTTTTGATCGTGGTAGATCAGATGCTCACTGGCTTTGACTCCAAGTGGGTCAACACACTGTATATGGACAAAATACTAGAATATGAGAACATAATTCAGGCGTTTTCAAGAACCAACAGACTTTTCGGACCCGACAAGCCTTTCGGTATAATCAGGTATTATCGTAAACCTCACACAATGGAACAGAATGTAAGCAAAGCCGTCAAGCTCTATTCTGGCGATAGGCCTATAGGATTGTTCGTTGAAAAACTATCTTATAATCTCGATAAACTAAACTCTGTGTTCGATGACATTGCTTGTCTTTTTAAGAACGCTGGCGTCCCTGACTTTGAAAAGCTACCTGCGGACGGAACAGTAAAAGCAAAGTTTGCCTCGATGTTTAGAGATTTCAACGGATATCTCGAAGCTGCGAAAATCCAAGGATTCAAGTGGGATAAACATACCTACTCAGCCAAGGATGAGGAAAGTGGAAAATCGATCGAAATATCAATGAAGTTCGATGAAAATGTATTTCTAATTCTGGCACAGCGGTATAAAGAACTTTCCTCTTCTGCTCCTGATGATCCCAGATCGCAAGATATGGATATACCATATGATCTTGTTGGGTATCTTACTGAAATTGATACAGGTGTCATTGACGCCAACTACATGAATAGCCGTTTTGACAAATATCTCAAGCTGATTCGTCAGGGCGATTCATCCGAGAAGTCGATCACACTGGCAAAGGCAGAACTTCATAAGACATTTGCCACCCTGACGCAAGAGGAGCAGAAATACGCAAATATTTTTCTACATGATATTGAGCGAGGCGATGTCATTGCCGAGGACGGAAAAACGCTTCGCGACTACATTACTGAGTACCAATTTAGAGCGAAGGATGATCAAATTCACCGCTTTGCGACTATCTTTGGTCTAGATGAGGATAAGCTCAGAAATATGATGGGGCTCAATCTAAACGAAGCGTCTATCAATGAGTTTGGTAGGTTTGATGAACTGAAAAAGAGCGTTGATAAGTCCAAGGCAAAAGCGTTCTTTGAAGCTTACGAACAAGTCAAACTGATTCCCCCAAAGGTCAATATGAAAACGGATCGGCTTTTGCGGAAATTCATACTCTCCGGTGGATTTGAGATAAGCATGCCGTAATAATCTATATCATCGTTCAGGCAAGGCTCCGCTATGTTTGTCATTAGAATTCAAGGAGTTTTGAAATAAATTCTACATTAGCAGTGCTTATTAAGGTTTCATATGAGGGCAACCTTTCGGGCCGAAGATTTCATTTACTGATTGCGGTATAGGAGGAACGAGTCTCTATGGCTAAAGAAAAACCGCAACTCTCACAAAAACAGCAATACCAACGACTCACACAAGCTAAGGCACAGGCACTCCGGAATGGGCAGGAAACACCAAAGCTGGATAGGAAAATTGAGAAACTGAGGACTCTGATGGGTAGCGCAGTTCAGAAATCTCCCCCTGCAAAACCGTCTGCCAGTAAATATGCGAATTACAAAGGAGTCAACAAACGCCCCATGCAGGGTGGTTCTGTGACTCCCAAGTGATAGGATTCATGTTTCAGAAGATGGCTGCGTGGATTAGAGTAATGGCGCCATACGGACATCATACTGGGTCACTGGATGCAATGACCAAACATGAAGCAAAAGTTGTCTCAAAACAATAATACGCCCCAAAAGTGAACGCCAGCATATTGGCGAACTTTTGGGGCGTTTATTTTATATCATTTCCACTCTACCAAAAGGCATTATATTGGGGGCAGTTCAATCAAATCCTTGCCTCTCAGCCCTGCATCCTGGTAATGGAGATATCGGAATCAACCGGAGCAGTGTTCCACTAAATCGTCCTTAAGAATCTCAAATACATCCGGTGGGAAAAGGTATGTCTCATCCAATTCGGTCATTACGCGGTACCAGCCATTCTCTATCGCAAGGACCTTACACACAGTACCATGAGGGAGAGCAACAAAATCAGGTCCGATATACTTCACAATCATCTCGTCAACTCCTTGATGGTGTAATCGGCTGCCTCATAGCTCGATTGGATCGGTATCTGTGAGGTGCGCTTGTCCAGAAGCATACTTGTTGATTGCTGTGGCAAGTTCCGCCATCGGCTTAGTATCTGCAAGAATAATTACCTGTGTGGTTTGATCCTTTGCCGTGTAACTGATCATGGTGTTCCACTTGGAGATACTGCGGCGGTATTTTGTCTCCGGCATTGCGCCGATTACAGCACCAGCCGCGCCAAATGCGACACCTCCCATAATCGTCCGCCCCAAACTGCTCTCCATGTATTGCCGCATTTCGGTATCCGGGTACACTCGTGCAGAAATAGTTCTATCTGTAGGGATACTGTAGGTGCTTGCATCAGATTGTATCACTATAGATTTCCCATGGACAATCACCTGACAGGGGACACCTGATGGGATTGGAAGGCCGAGGACATGCCTCACATTACAAGTGTATGCGGGAATTGCTCCACTCATAATCATACCTTCCATTTCGCGGCATCTAGCTTTATGCTTCCCTTTCAGAGAACGTAACGAGTAGAACGCAATCAGGAAACAGACTGCACAGACACCTGTTAACATTGCTAATCCATAATCTTTCGATGATGCTTCCCCATGAATCGGAAAAATAAGTGCGACCACACAGATGATAATGCCGCATCCACCTGAACATAGGGACCAGTACTGCATCTTCCTGGTAAAGAGAAAGGATAGCAGTCCCCAGAAGATGCTCACTCCTATGAGGATGGCACCGTAAAAAGATAGCAACGCACTCATTGACATCTTTTCTCTCCTCTCTATCCCTCTATTAGCTGACCGTGTTTTGCCGATTGCAAGTGAAATCGATTCGCTTGGCTGCGGATACGCTTCCTCATAAGTTCCCTAAATGATTCTGGTGCTAATACTTCAAGTACCGGCCCAAAGGACATTACCCGAATGAGTAGCTCGGTCTCGTCATCCTTATCATACCTGAGCCTGATCTGGTAAAGCCGGTCATCCAACTTCAGAGTCTCTTTCTCAAAGTGGGAGAAGTGGAGAAGGACACGCTCCAGGCCATTGCGCTCATCATGGAGTAGCAGTGTGAGTTCTTCCTGACGCTCACTGGGCAAAGTAATTGCCCTCGGATCGTATTTCTCTAGCAGCTCACATGAATATCCCCTCGCCATATTGATCGTGTTGAGCCGTCGCTTGCCAGCTGTCAGCAGTCTAAACTTGTCATCCTTGGCGGAATACTCCAGGCGATAAGGTGCACACTCAAAGGAATGCCTGGAACCAGTGTGACCGTGGAATCGGATACGCAGCTTTTGCTTCTCCCGGATGGCCTTCAGTGCCATATGGAAGTTGGCAACATAGGCCGGATCTCCATAAGGATCTCCATCTGCATACTGGTCAAAGAAAACAAAGGTATCCAGCTGATAGAGAGGTTCAACATCTTCAAGTCCGGTCGTATCAGGCTCAAACAAAGCAATTCTCGGGTCAGAAAGCAGAGCCTTGAGCCATCGTTTCTGGAGTGTCGTCAGCGGCATGGTCGGCTTATGCTGGAGCATAGATTGAAAGGAGTCATCCAGCAGTGGCCACTCTTGAGATGTCAGAGCTGTCGGGATGGATAACGTGCTTTCGGCAAAGGCCTTCTCCTGCACAACTGTGGTCAATCTGTTGGCAGTGAGAGTGCCGTCAGCAGCCTCAGACAAAACGGTGGCAATGACATTGAAGTAGCTGCCATAGATCTCACTAAACAACATGATTGTCACCCCCCATACATGGCATCCATGCGCCGCAGATCCTCGTAGAACATATCTACAACGGACTGACTACTACACTTCAGTTCCACAATACGTCCGATAAAGGTGCGCAACCAGGGCAGCATCTCGGAGGCATCATAGACATCTGCGGTAAATCGGCAGGTCTGTGCGTCCAGACGTTCCACAGTTCCGTGGCGTTTCTCACGCTCTAGGCGCTGTAGCACGAACGCTTCATCAGGGCCACAGTGAATGGTCATCTCAATGTGGTCCAAGCTGTGTTCAGCCCCGGTAGAAACACCCCAGAGATTCTGGTCAAATTTTTTCTGATAACCAAGATATTTTTCATATTGTTTTTCTGCATTACCAATTGAGACCTTCTGAATCGCGTCAAGGCGGAAGAAGGCCATGCGCCGGCCGCGATAGTGGTAGCCTAACAGATACTGGCGACCGGATTGTGTGCTGATATAGATCTTAAGCGGGCAAACGGTTCTCTGATATTCTCTAGCGCTACGTAGCCCACGAATAATCAGCGCTACTGTGCGCTTCTCATCGATAGCTTCTAGCAGTTGGCAAAGGATATCGCTGTCGAGTGCATGGAGTATATAATGGTGCTTGAACCGGAAAGCATCGGACGGCTGATCCAACTTATCGATCAGGAAAGAGCCGATTACACCTAAAGGGTCTTCCTCAGAGAAAAATGCCAAAGCATCTGTCCAGGTAGCCAGATCTAAGCGATCATCTGTTCTTTGATACAGGACCTCACGGCCAAACTTTTCGGACTTCAATAAACCTAGGCCCTCATACTCCTTCAGTTTCTTCCTGATGGTTGACTCATCCAGGGAAAACAATCCACTGAAATGGGAAAGGTAGTCATCGTTGATGTGATCGACGATTTCCTTGCAGGAAAGCGCGCTGCCATCAGCCAGCAAATCCAAAATGTAAAAGTGGAGCGTGATATCCTTATCGGTAAAACTCTTAGCCTTGAACGCCTTGTGCAAGGGATTATGTGGGATCCGTCTGCTGTCTACCGAGAGAAACACATTCTTACCGGAAGCGTCCTTGTGGAAGGACATATAGTCACCGAGCCAACTTTCGATTCTCCGTCGCTCATTATCGTAGCTGCGGGTGCTTTTCATGCCATATTCTTCACGGCTCTTGAAGCCATAGACATAGAATTCACGCATATAGTTCCGGATGCGGTCAAAGCTCTTAATCAACTCGCTATATGCCACACGGTCCACCTCCTCTGGATAAATATCCCATCCGATGCCTTGTTATTGTTATCTTACCATACATGTTGTCCAAAAGAAAGGACAGCAGAAACGGATCAGCAGGCTTGTACAAAGCACATATTGGACACTTTCAAGAGACAGATGGTCAGTTCGCAACTTTTTTTCCGTGATTTTCTTTTAAGCAGGAGGTATTCTAGGACCATGAAAAGCGCATACAGCAATCCCAAGCATATGGCTTTTAACCATAGACGCTGCTTTGGCGAGCACCAGTCTCCACCGAAGTAAAGAATGCGCTTTGTAAAAGGCACCAACAGCAAAGAACGAATAGCTAAGTGGTTAAAGCAGGCGGGTCATACTCGTCGTACGTGGGTTCGACTCCCACTTCATATGGTGCCTTGTATTTATCAATAAAGATGCCTACAGCAATCCCAAGACGGTTTTGAGTCCGATTCTGATACGGGATGAGAGACAACTGATCAAACAGCTGACATCCATCTATGGTAATCAGGCATCTTGTAAAAGGCACCAACAGCAATTCATTGGTAACATCTACGACTTCAAATCGTGTTTGTGGGTTCAAATCCCTGATGGTGCCTTGCTTTATCAATTCGATCACGGAGGAGTGATTTTCATGCTGAAGTTTCTGAAGAAGGAAGCGAATATGACCCATACAGAAAATGGAGCGGTTACATATCGATCCACTCAGTCTGAGTGTCTGGATCTGTTCGCCACCATTGGCGCCCTTCGCAGAGAAAGCGACGAGGAGATCACAAAACGGTTCCTCCGTGCTTATGCCGAGAATGCGGATCTGGCCATGAAGACCCTGTTCTTCGCAAGAGAT
>ULPZ01048966.1_pt1 | contig 11603 bp, 7 predicted proteins | sample 1953991 | NCBI WGS metagenome assembly ULPZ01 (sample SAMEA4835642, study PRJEB28245) | human gut metagenome | biome: gut microbiome; material: fecal sample | place: Denmark | collected 2008
GTAGACCCGGACCGCGCGGCGTTGATTGAAACCCAGATTATTGATGGACGTAAATGTATTGTGATTCCGATGGAGGGTGATGTTGAGATCAATGGTATCCATGTGACGGGAAGTTTTTCTGAGGATAATGCGGAGGAAATTTAATATCCTTACATAATAAAGCCCCGCAGCGAATGCTGCGGGGCTCCGATTTTTGCGATTTTTTATTCGTAAATTCCATTCACAGTAACATCAAATACTGCTTCTTTTCCATTAAGCTCATCCACACCATAATCATCCGGGAAGGTTACGGTTACTTCTACTTCATCTCCTGGGTGAGCACCTACGAGCTGATCTTCAAAGTTATCAATATAGCTTCCAGAACCGATCACAAGGTCTGTTCCCTTTCCATCAGTGCTTCCACCGTCGAATGCTGTTCCATCGATCTTACCTACATAATCAATGTTTACAGTATCTCCGTCTTTGACTGTCAGAGATGTGTCTGTGCTGTAGGAAGGTGCTTCCGTAGCTTCTGGTGTTGTTGTTGCACTTGCTGCCTCAGTAGCTTCCGGTGTTGTTGTTGCACTTGCTGCCTCTGTAACTTCTGGAGTCTCAGTAGCGTCTGCTTCCGGTGTCTCTGTTACCTCAGTATCTTCTGTTGTATCAGCAGCTTCCTCGGTCGGCTCCGGTGTTGCGGTTGGCTGATTATATTTATGGTTATCTGTTACTTTGAGAGTCTTGAGAACTTTCTTCTCTTCTTTGATATCTGCATCTTCCATCCACTTGTCAGTAGTCTCTGTATACAGATCCTGCTCTCTTGTAGAAATGATAGACTCTTTCTTGGTCTCTGTTGCTTCTTCATCGTTTTTCTGATTCAGTTTTACAACATAGTATGCTGTATCTGTTTCGATCACGTCCGGAGCAACTTCTCCATCATCGAGTGTTCTGAGGACTTTGATCACTTCATCCGGATAAGTACTGCTGGATGTACTGCTGTCTTCCTCAGAATCCTCATCCTCGGAATCTTCATCATCACTGGTATCATTTGCATCAAAAGTACCTTCCAGTGAAGAATAAGAATCATCTACAGATTTGGCGATCTCATCGAAATCTCCCTCTGGATCCTTGGTCAGTTCATCCTGGATCTTCTGTGCATCTTCTTTCTTCTGCTTAATCTCATCATCGCTTAAATCTGCTGTGCTGATACTTACATAACTGAAAGAAGACTGCTGTGCTTCCTCATCAGAAACATCCTTGTCTACATCTGCAATGATCGGATCATGAATTCTCTGTTTGTATGTCTCAAGTTCCAGGAAGGTTTTGACCTGATCTTCTGTAACTGCCAGGTCTGCAATTGCCTCATCAGAGTTTGCTTCCATAAAGGAAGCGGCTGCTTCTTCGATTGCTTTCTCATCATCATCTGTCAGTTCTACATCATAATCAGCTGCTTTTTCCTTCATGATGTACATAAGTTCTACGTCTTCGAGGGCCTGTTCTACAAGCTGTTCACCATAGGTCTTGCCTTCCTCGGCTTCGGTGTCCCAGATAGAGAAATCAGAGCCGCCCATATAACTTCTGTACATAGCTTCTGTCTGCATCTGACCGTCTCTGACAGAAAGGCTTACAACGCCCAGCGGGATCTCTGTTCCATCTACTGTAGCAACCGTCTTGCTTCCGTCTAATTTCTTCTCACCGCATCCGGTAAGCATTCCTGCAGCCATAATGCCTGCCATAGCAACAACGGCTGTTTTTTTTGTCATTTCCTTCATATTTTCCTCCATGATTACCTGAATTCAATAGTATGAGTATAAACTTTTTTCCCCTTCAGGGCAAGGATTATCCATAAGAAACGCTGTTTTTTCACAAAATAGACACGTTTCGTTCCTGACTGACTTTACTCCTCCACCAGTTTCTCCAGTTCATTCAGAAAATCCGTAAGTGCTGTCAGAAGATTTCCGACCGGTGTCAGGATAAATTTCGGTTCCTGCTCATTCTTGAACTGAAGTCCGCGTCTGTATTTCTGCATCAGTTCCGGGAAGCCTGCCGGATTCAGTTTCGCACGCTCATACAAAGTGATCTTCAGATCTTTGCCCATCTGCTTGATCTCCGTCACATAGCTTCTGTGTGCAAGAGCTTTGATCCGGGCAATCGTCAGAAGGTTCAGCACTGCCTTCGGCGGCTCTCCAAATCGATCCAGAAGTTCCTCCAGCATATCATCATAATCCTGCGTTGTCTCAATCCCTGCTGTCCTCTTGTAAATGTCCAGTTTCTGGTACTCATTGCTGATATAGGTATCCGGAATAAAGGCATCCATATTCAGATCGATCGTTGTTTCAAAGTCCTCCATCGTGTGGATTCCCTTTGCCTCCTTGACCGCCTCACTGAGCATCTTGCAGTAGAGATCATATCCGACAGCATTCATATGTCCGTGCTGCTCCGCACCAAGAAGATTACCTGCACCACGAAGTTCCAGGTCCCTCATCGCGATCTTGAATCCACTTCCGAGGTCTGTATACTCACGGATCGCAGACAGTCGTTTCTCTGCTGTCTCTTTGAGCATCGTATTCCTTCGGTACATCAGAAATGCATATGCGGTACGGTTGGAACGTCCGATCCTTCCTCGAAGCTGATACAGCTGTGACAATCCATAACGGTCTGAGTCATGGATGATCATGGTATTTACATTTGAAATATCAAGCCCCGTCTCTATGATCGTTGTGGAAACAAGCACATCGATCTCACCATTGATAAACGCATACATAACCGCTTCCAGTTCTCTCTCACTCATCTGTCCATGCGCAAAATCAATCCGCGCATCCGGGATCAGTTTGGAAAGACGCGCCGCCACATCCGCAATATCATTGACTCTGTTGTATACATAATAAACCTGACCGCCCCTTCGGAGCTCTCGGTTGATTGCCTCACGGACAGTCTCTTCATCGTACTCCATAACATAAGTCTGGATCGGAACGCGGTCCATCGGCGGCTCCTCCAGAACACTCATGTCACGGATCCCTATCATACTCATATGAAGTGTTCGTGGAATCGGCGTTGCCGTCAGTGTCAGTACATCAACGTCTTTCTTGAGCTGCTTAATCTTTTCCTTATGGACAACGCCAAAACGCTGTTCCTCGTCAATGATCAGCAGACCAAGGTTTTTGAAAGTGACATCTTTTGACAGGACTCTGTGTGTTCCTACAATTATGTCAACCTGTCCTTTTTTGAGATCACTGATCGTCTTCTGCTGCTGAGAAGGTGTACGGAAACGGCACAGAAGATCCACACGTACCGGAAACTCATTCATACGCTGTACAAAGGTGTTATAGACCTGCTGTGCAAGAATGGTAGTAGGTACCAGGTAAACGACCTGCCGGCTCTCCTGCACGGCTTTAAACGCCGCACGAAGCGCAACCTCTGTCTTGCCATATCCAACGTCTCCGCACACAAGACGATCCATGATCTTGGTACTTTCCATATCTTTCTTGGTGTCCTCAATCGCAGCAAGCTGATCTTCAGTTTCCTCATACGGGAACATTTCTTCAAACTCTCTCTGCCATACAGTATCCGGACCGCATACATACCCTTCTTTTTCCTGGCGGACCGCATAAAGTTCCACCAGTTCTTTCGCGATATTCTGGACTGCACCTTTCACTCTGGATTTTGTCTTTTTCCATTCCTGACCGCCAAGACGGTTCAGCTTCGGCGGTTTTGCAGTCTCCGATCCCGCATATTTCTGAAGCGCATCAAGCTGTGTTGCAAGGATATACAGATTGCTGCCGTTGCGGTATTCGATCTTGATATAATCTTTTGCAACTTTATCCACCGCAACCTTCTCAATACCACGGTAGATTCCCAGCCCATGTTTTTCATGAACTACAAAATCTCCAATCGAAAGTTCCGAGAAATCCTGAATACGTTTTCCATTGTATTCTTTCTTTTTCTTATGTTTCTTTTGTTCTTTTCCAAAAATATCGGTTTCTGTGATAACGGCAAATTTAATAAATGGATACTCAAATCCTCTGCGCGCATGACCATATGCTACCATGATCACACCAGGTTCCAGTTCATGCTCAAAATCTTTGCCATAAAATGCACTTAAACCTTCATCCTGAAGATCCTTTGCAAGACGTTCCGCTCTAGTTCTGGATCCTGAGAGAAGTACGATCTGATATCCCTGTTTTTTATATTGTTTAAGATCTTTGACAAGAAGGGAAAAACTGCCCTGATAAGAATTCATGGATTTTACAGTCAGGTTAAACTGTTCTGTAATCTTCCATTCTGCCCGTTTCGGTTCCAGCAGCGATATGGAAATACAGTTTCGATTGTTTAATTTATGCCTTAGATCTTCCCATTTACACATCCAGTTCTGGGAAATATTGGCTTCGCCTTTCTGCTGGCGATTTTGACAGCTCAAACGAAATTCTTCCTCTACTGCTTTTGCATTCTCTTCCAGGCGATTGGGCTCATCCAGAAATACAAGACTGTTTTTCTCTGGAAAATAATCAAGGAAAGAAACTCCATTTTTTTCTGCGGGCTGTTCTATAGCCGGATAAATCGTGATCTCATCGAGATTTTCCAGCGAGCGCTGGCTCTGCGAATCAAATGTACGGATCGAATCGATCTCATCTCCCCAGAGCTCGATTCTCCATGGATTCTCTTCTGTAAGAGAATAGATATCGACAATTCCACCACGAACAGAAAACTGTCCCGGCATCTCTACCTGACCTACGCGCTCATAACCCATATGAACAAGTGCATCCTTGAGTTTATCCATATCCAGCGTACTGTCATTTCGGAAATGGATCAGCTGTTTTTCTATCTTATCAAGCGGCTGAAGATAATCCAGACATCCGTCTACACTGGTAATTACTGTGATGCTTTCTTTCTGTTCCAAAAGTGCCTTGATCACACGCATCCTCTGACGGATCAGAAGATTCCCGTGAATATCTGCCTGAAAAAAGAGCATATCTTTTGCCGGATAATAATATACATTCTTATCATAAAAACGATAATCTTCGTACAGTTCCTTCGCAGATTTTTCATCTTCCGACAAAATCAGATGAGATGGAAAAAGCCCGGAAAGCCCATATATTAAATGAGCTTTCTGGGACTCCATACAACCACTGATCTCCAGTATTCCACGATTACTTTTTGCTTTTGTATAAATTGCTTCCATCTCTGCAAGATTTTGCAGAGGATGCAAAAATGTTTTCATACAACCCCCGGTTTCTTGTTGAATTCATTCATGGCGGCATCCGGGCCATCAGACAGGATCAGTTCCACTGCCTTACATGCACGGTCCTGCGCCTCATCAACGAGTTTGCGGTCTTCACTTCCAAATCTTCCAAGAACATAATCCGCAAGATCCCAGCCCTGCGGCTTGGCACCTACACCGACTTTGATACGCACAAATTTCTGTGTACCAAGTTCCTGAATGATATTTTTTATTCCATTATGCCCTCCGGCACTTCCCTTCTTGCGGATACGAAGCTGTCCCGGATCCAGATCGATGTCATCATAGATCACGATCATCTCTGTTTCCGGGTCAATTTTGAAGTAGTTTGCCATCTCCCGGACCGGACCTCCGCTGAGATTCATATAGGACAGAGGTTTCATCAGGAGAGCAGGCTGCCCTCCGATGATCCCCTTGCCGTACATGGCATTAAACTTCACACCACCCTGTGGGATCTGGTATTCTTCTACCAGTTTGTCAATCACATCAAATCCCATGTTGTGGCGTGTCGCTTCATACTGCCTTCCGGGATTTCCCAAACCTACGATCAAGTACATTCAAATTTCCTCGCTTAATTAAAGTAAACCATTTCATCTGCCAGTGGCTCGCAGACTTCTACATGATCTGCGTAGAGAACGACACCTTCTTCTCCCTGGTACTCGTTTCTCTTCTCTATAGCAACTTTTGCAGTGACTTCTACCCATGATCCCGGAGCCAGTTTCGGTGCATAAGCACTCTTGCATACGTAGCCAAGGAATGTTGTGTCATCTGCACAGCAGGTCATTGCAGTACGTCCCGGAACAAAGAATTTGCTTCCCATTCCGCGCGGTTTCATGACTCTTGCTTTGAATTTGACGGTTTTTCCTTCGTAATTTTCCGGATGGTCCATTGCATCTACAAACCAGATACCATAATCTTCCGGCAGGATATCAATGATCGGTGCATCCATATCGAATGGCATCTCATCCTGGAAAATATCTCCCATCTCGCCTTCTTCATCCTCAAAGATGACTTCTGCTCTCTGGTTTGCAACCTTGATCCCACGACGGTAAGTCGGCAGCGGATCGTCTTCTTTGCAGCGATTGAAGATAACCATATCGGTATTTTTTATCATGTCCATAAAAATGGATTTCATGTTTGCCATATACATCTGGAAAGTGCTGGCATCTACGCAGGTGATCTGCTGTTCTACGCCCCATCCTTCTGGAAGCTGCATTTTTTCGAAATTGCTTACCAGCCACATTCCATTATATTCGATGATAACACGCTCAGGCTGATGAAGGATACTCATTGCTACCAGTCTCTCAGTAGTGAATTCTTCTTCACTTTCGATGATCTCTACAACTGTATTATTTTTTTTGAGTGCAGCCTCATCGTATTCTTCTTCTCCCTCTTCGCAAAGGATCAGAAGGGTCTTTCCATCGATGTGAAAATAATCCTGCTGAAGAGTAAAGTTCAGGAAAGAAGTCTTTCCACTTTCAAGGAAACCTGTCATTAAATAAATCGGCACTTTGATTTCTTCCATAGTCTGTATGATCCTCCGTTATTACAGGCCAAAAAGCTCAGCCAGTTTATCCTCGTTGAGTTTGGAACCGATTACGCAGAGACGTCCTGTATATTCCGGTGCCCCGCTGCGGATCTCTGTTTCTTCCGGAACCATGTCAAAGTAGATCCATATTCCGTCTTCTGCCGGAAGCATTCCTTTCGCACGAAGGATGATTCCATATTCTTCTGTCTCAGACAGTGTCTCAAGGATCTTTTCAAGATTTTCTCTTGTATATTTCTTAATTGTCTCACGACCCCAGCTTGTGAAGACTTCGTCTGCATGATGATGGTGATGATGATCATGTCCGCAGCCACATTCATCATGGTCGTGATCGTGATGATGCTCGTGGTCATGGTCATGTCCGCAGCCACACTCTTCATGGTCATGGTCGTGATGATGGTGCTCATGTTCCTCGTGATCGTGGTCATGTCCGCAGCCACATTCTTCATGGTCATGGTCGTGATGATGGTGCTCATGTTCCTCATGATCGTGGTCATGATGATGTTCATGCTCTTCGTGATCATGGTCGTGATGATGATGTCCATGCTCGTGAACATGTCCGCATTCCGGGCAAACTTCTTCTTCCATCATTTCCTGCTCCAGAGATACCGGATGTTCCATAACTTCCAGGATCTTTGCACCTTCCAGTTTCTCGATCGGTGTGGTGATGATTGCTGCCTTCGGGTTGATCTCACGAAGAAGCTCCATTGCAGCCTGTGCTTTTGCTTCATCTACGATATCGGTACGGCTCATGATGATCGCACCTGCATATTCAACCTGGTTATTGAAAAATTCACCAAAGTTTCTCATATACATTTTGCATTTCTTTGCATCTACAACAGTTGTGTAGCTGTTAAGAACCAGTCCTGTCTCTTCTGCAACACCCTGAACTGCTTTGATAACATCTGACAGTTTGCCGACACCTGATGGCTCGATCAGGATTCTGTCCGGATGATATTTGCTGATAACTTCCTTAAGGGATGCACCAAAATCGCCAACCAGTGAGCAGCAGATACAGCCGGAGTTCATCTCACGGATCTCAATTCCTGCTTCTTTGAGGAATCCACCGTCAATACCGATTTCACCAAATTCATTCTCGATCAGTACAACCTGCTCACCTTTGAAAGCATCTTTGAGAAGTTTTTTGATCAGTGTTGTTTTACCGGCTCCAAGGAAACCGGAGATAATATCAATTTTTGTTCTTTCCATGATATATTCATGTCCTTTCTTATTTCGATTGTTTTATTAAGCTAACTCATAACGTAGCTTGACCAGGAAGTGCATGCACCCCCTGGTTAAATTTACCTTTTAATATGGTAATGGGGACATGAACCAGTCACGCCCCCACTGCATTTATCGTTTGATCAGCCGTTGATCATGAAGCTCAGAAGTTTGTCAATGTCTTCTTTCTCGTAAGCAACGATCTCAAGTTCCGGAATCTCTCCACCTGAGAAGATGTTTGCCAGAGATACATACTGGGATAATTTGGATTTGAGGTTCAGTCTGTCTCCCTCACCTGTTACAAGTTCTACTCTGCCTGTGCAGCTATCTACTACTTCGAAAAATTTCTCAACGTCTTTAATATTGGATACTTTCATCTTAGTTCTCCTTTCGAGATCTTATTATCAATTCCTATTTACTTTGTAATTCGCGCTCAGTATAAACCATATTTCCTGAAATTGCAAGACCTTTTACAACAAAATTTAGTATGTAAAAACAGCAACTCCATATGCCGGAAGCGGGTATGCAAAAGAGAATTCTCTGTGGTCGCACTCCTGTGCTTCTGCCTTGAATACCTTCGGTTTGTCCAGAAGTCCATGCTCATCCATGATAAGTTTGTACTGTTTTTTCTTCGGAACGCCAACACGATAATCCGAACGTTCTACCGGTGTATAGTTTACTACAAACAGAAGGTTATTTCTCTTGGTCGGTGATTTACGAACCAGACTGAAAATGCTTCTGTCTGCATCGTCTGCATTGATCCATTCAAATCCTTCTGGATCATTGTCACCTGCATACAGTGCAGGATATTTCTTATACATATGGAACAATGTCTTGACAAAATTCTGGAGATCCTTGTGGTTGTCCTCTTTAAGAAGATACCAGTCAAGCTCTCTCTCCTCGCTCCACTCACGAAGCTGTCCGAAATCCTGTCCCATAAACAGAAGTTTCTTGCCCGGATGGAAGATCATAAACGCATATGCTGCCTTAAGGTTCTTGAATTTGTCATCCGGATATCCCGGCATCTTGCTCAGCATGGAACACTTAAGATGTACGACCTCATCATGTGAAATGACAAGGACATATCTCTCACTGTATGCATATGTCATGGAGAAAGTCATCTTATTGTGATCGCCCTTACGGAAATATGGATCCAGTTTCATGTATTCCAGGAAATCATTCATCCAGCCCATGTTCCATTTCAGAGAAAATCCAAGACCATTATCCTCTGCTTTACCTGTAACCTGCGGCCATGCGGTAGACTCCTCTGCGATCATAACCGTACCGTGGTTTCTTCCAAGTACAACTGTATTCAGATGTTTGAAGAATTCTATTGCTTCAAGGTTCTTGTTATCGCCGTACTTATTGGCAACCCACTCGCCATCTTTCTTGCCATAATCCAGATAGAGCATAGATGCAACTGCATCTACACGGAGGCCGTCTACATGGCATTCCTCGATCCAGTACAGTGCGTTGGCGATCAGGAAGTTCTTGACTTCCGGACGTCCGTAATTGTAGATCTTGGTTCCCCAGTCAGGATGCTCACCCTGTCTCGGGTCTTCATGCTCATAGACAGCAGTTCCATCGAAATTGGCAAGTCCATGTGCATCCTTCGGGAAATGAGCCGGAACCCAGTCGAGTATAACACCGATCTTGTTTCTGTGCAGGTAATCCACCATATATTTGAAATCCTGTGCAGTACCATACCTGGAAGTCGGTGCATAATATCCTGTTACCTGATATCCCCAGGATCCGTCAAATGGATGCTCTGCAATTCCCATAAGTTCTACATGAGTATATCCCATCTCTTTGACATAGGCTGCCAGTTCATGTGCGAATTCACGGTAATTATAAAATCCCGGATCATCCTCATTCTCTGCCGGATGTTTCTTCCAGGAACCCGGATGTACTTCATAGATTGCCATCGGTTCACGTTTCTCGTCAAATTCCGGACGCTTCTTCATCCAGGTGGTATCTTTCCATTTGTAATCCGTAATGTCTGTAATTCTTGATGCCGTTCCCGGTCTGAGTTCTGCTTCATTTGCGTATGGATCTGCCTTATAAAGTTCTTCTCCATGATATCCGACAATAAAGAATTTGTACAGATCTCCAACCTTGGCACCCGGAACAAAGATCTCATATACTCCGATCTCACCGACTCTGTTCATTGGATTTGCCTGATTATCCCAGTTATTAAAATCACCGATTACAGAAACATATCTTGCATTCGGTGCCCAGACTGCAAAATAGACACCCTTCTTGCGATGCTGTGTGGTAGGATGAGCTCCTAATTTCTTATAGATATCGTAATGAGTTCCCTGCCCGAACAGATACTGATCCAGTTCTGTAAACTGCATTTTCTCTCCCATCCAGAAATTCCTCCCTTAATTCAAAATTGAGCAGGCTGAAAATATAGAGTCCTGTCTGTGCAGTATATGATTATCGGTAATCTGCACATTTTACTCCTCTTATTCAAGCCGATTTATAGACATATTATACCAATCCAGACTGTTTACGTCAATTAAAAGTATGTCCTGTTACTACAATCTCCCTACAAAAAATGAGGGCAGAACTGTTATTTCTGTTCTGTCCTCATTTGTATTTCTTATTTAGTATGTATCGTACGAATCGTCGCCGGAATCCTCATCATAGTAGTCTCCGGAATCATCGTATCCAGAGTCTCCACTGTCTCCCGAGTCATCATAACTGGAGCTGTCATCACCAGAGTCATAATCTTCTGAATCACTTCCATCTCCTGAAGAGCCGTCTCCGCCGGAATCCCCAGAACTGCTGTCACTGCTGCCATCAGAAGAATCTCCATCGGAAGAACTTCCGTCACTGACATCAGTACTGTCTGTGGAACTGTCGTCTGTAGATTCAGTATCCGCAGAACTCTCAGATCCATCCGATGCATCGCTGCCATCTGTAGAATCCGTATTACCGTTATATCCCGGAACCGTTCCTGCCTGGAGCTGGCTGTCCCAGAACTGTGAGTATGTCGTATTCTGTAATGTTACATTCTTGGCTGCTGCCAGTTCACTGACTGTCATCAGTTTATAGCCCTGTGAAACCAGATCCGGTATCAGTTTCAATGCTGCCTGAACGGAAGGTTCATGAATATCATGCATCAGTACGATTGTACCATCTGTCAGATCGCCATTCATAACGGCATCATAATCTGCTGTTGCATCCATCAGCTTCCAGTCTTCTGTATCAAGAGACCACATGAAGAACGGCTTCTGTACTGCATCATAGATATCCTGATTGGCTGCTCCATAAGGTGCCCTGGCTACCGTTGCTGCCTGTCCGCAGGCCTGTACAAGTGCATCGTCTGTCTTCTGGAATTCTGTGACAACATCATCAATCGACATATTTGTTAAAGTCTGACTTGGATGATCCCAGGTATGGTTACCGATCTCACATCCAAGATCGACCATCCTCTGCACAGTTGATTCCCAGGAACCTACATTCTGTCCTACCATGAAGAATGTCGCATGTGCATTATTCGCTTCCAGACAATCCAGAAGTTCATCTGTATATTCTCCAGGACCATCATCAAAAGTAAGTGCAATTCGTGGTTTATGTGTATTTGGATCATATGTACCATCATCATTAAAATAATAA
>ULPZ01007184.1_pt1 | contig 11569 bp, 10 predicted proteins | sample 1953991 | NCBI WGS metagenome assembly ULPZ01 (sample SAMEA4835642, study PRJEB28245) | human gut metagenome | biome: gut microbiome; material: fecal sample | place: Denmark | collected 2008
TTCAGAACCACAATCTGACGCTCTAACCAACTGAACTACAGCCACCATGTTAGTGCATTTCTTAAATGCGGTGCAAAGATATGGATAATATTTATATCTGCAAAGCTTTTGCGTATTTTTTTTAGAAAATAGTGATTATTTCTTTTCATATACAGGACCAATGTTGTGCTCCTTCATGAGCTTTCTTGCCTCTTTAGTGAAGAAAATCAGTTTATTACGTGCTATTTGAGGCAGACTGTCACTGGAGCGTGTTATAGGCAATAGATAGAATTGTTTTTTTTGTGTTTGTTGGGGACGAGCAGTCCATACCAAGGTGTAATGGCAGTCAGCTACACGGGTTGTTATGGAAGAATTGCTTTCTTCCGCTTCGCGAATATAGGTTAGGGTAGCTTGTTTGGAACTTAACGAAGGCAGGAGAGGGAAAGGATGGGGTGGAATAGAAAATGTATTTTTCTCTAATTGTAAGGTAAGCATCATGCCTCCGTCAGTACGTGGAGCACTCATATTGGAAATAAAGTTGCCCAATGAATAAACAATGAGATGCTGTTGATTCCCTTCAGTAAGCAGTTCAATGGGTTGTATTACATGTGGGTGTGAACCGATGATGTGGGTTACTCCATGTTCAATCAGCCAGCTGGCCAGTTCACGTTGCTCCTTATTGGGTAGTGACTGATATTCTTCTCCCCAGTGCATGCAGGCGATGATGGCATCTGCGCATTGGGCTTGTGCTCTTCTTATGTCTTGCAGTATTTCTTTCTTATTTATATAGTTGACAATATTGGGTTGTCTGACAGGAATTCCGTTTGTTCCGTAGGTGTAGTTCAAGAAGGCTATTCTGAATCCGTTTTTGTGAATAATAAGCGGATATGTTTTTTCTCGCTGTGAAGCATTCAGATAGGTGCCGATGTGAGTCATTCGGAGGGAATCGAGCATTAAAATGGTACGTTCTAATCCTTTCTTCCCTTTGTCTAAACAATGGTTGTTGGCTGTAAGTAGCAAATCGAACCCTGCATCTTTTATGGCTGCGAGGTATTCGTCAGGGGCACTGAAGGTAGGATAACCGCAATAGGGCTTTCCGCCTAATGTAACTTCAAAGTTGCCAATGGCCAGGTCGGCCTTGGATATTTGTTCTTTAACTTTAGCAAAGCATGCCGTGTAGTCGTATGTGCCGTCTTCGGTTCGTGCTGCATCTATTTGCGTCTGATGTTGCATCAGGTCTCCTACAAATAATAGCGTAATCCTGTCTGTCTGTGCAGAAAGGATTACGCTATATAAGGATGTCAAAAGGTATAGAATACACTTTTTCATCTAAGCCTTTTTATTGGTATATTGCTTTTTTGCCTGCCAAGAGAGTGTTCTTCATTAAGGAGACAATCGTCATGGGGCCTACGCCGCCAGGAACAGGAGTAATATACGAACACTTGGGAGCCACTTCATCAAACTTGACGTCGCCCGTAAGCTTAAAGCCTGATTTCTTGGTTGCGTCTGGAACGCGGGTGGTACCTACGTCTATTACCACAGCTCCTTCTTTTACCATATCTGCCTTAACAAAGTTAGGCTGTCCCATGGCTGCAATGATAATGTCAGCTTCCTGACACTCTTTTACCAATGTTTTGCTGCGGCTATGGCAAACGGTTACGGTTGCATCGCCGGGATATGCTTTTTGCATCATAAGGGCTGCCATTGGTTTGCCGACAATGTTGCTTCTTCCTAATACAACGCATTTCTTGCCCGAAGTTTCAATATTGTATCTTTTTAATAATTCGAGAATACCATTGGGGGTTGCAGATACGTAGCAGGGAAGTCCGATAGACATTCGTCCGACGTTGATTGGGTGGAATCCATCGACATCTTTCCTATAATCTATTGTTTCGATGACTTTTTGTTCAGAGATATGCTTTGGAAGAGGCAGCTGTACGATAAAACCGTCAACATCGGGGTCGTTGTTCAACTCGCGCACTTTGTTTAGCAATTCTTCTTCTGTCACATCAGCTTCGTAGCGGATGAGGCTGGATTTAAAACCACAAACTTCGCATGCTTTTACTTTGGCGGCAACGTATGTTTCGCTACCACCATCATGTCCAACAAGAATAGCTGCCAAGTGAGGACGCTTACCCCCTTTGGCTACAATTTCGGCAACTTCTGCTGCAATTTCTTGCTTGACTTGTTCTGAGATTGCTTTTCCGTCTATTAAGGTCATAGTTACTTTAATTATTTAGCTTTAATCTTTTTATCGCTTTTTGCATATATCATTGAGTATAAGCGGTTGAAAGTAACAATAAAAAAACTCAATGTTTTGTGTGATAGGTATCATGCTTATATTTGTGAGCAATGAGCCTATTTGCTTTCTGGCAAAGATAATGCTAAATCTCTATTTCTTCTAAGAAATATAAGAGAAAGTTATTGGGAAAGTGTTATAATCAATATGGCTGTTGATATGGGAGTATAATTATTGAGTGAATATTTGAGCATTTTCTTTTCTTGCGTGTGATTGTTGGAGTGTAATGTTATTGGAGGTGAAAGAATGGAATATATTATGTGAAAGTAAAAGTTTATGAGTGATATTTTAATGTATAGTGTTGATTGATAGGTTATTGTAGTGAAAGAAATAAGAAGAGAAGTAAAGTTTAAGCGTATCTTACATGGTACTGTGCTAATGGATAAAAAGTGAAGTTTCACAATAATATGCTCAATATCAACTTTCTTTAGGTTGAAGTGAAAGGGTGAATTTTCATCGTATAAAAAGACTTTTTTACGGGGAGGAGTGAAGAATAGGTTGGAGAATGTTTTAAACGAATGAAGTAATAAACAAACACCTTGGTTTTACTTCCTAAAGAGGGACTTTGGCTAGTTAAAGAGGCTTTTGATGATTGTGAAGAGGGTTATATTTTCAATAATGAGTATTATTTCTGAAACAGATAAGGTCGTATTGGCATGAATGGCCTGTTTTGTGAGTGATGAGGGTAAACATGTAGTCTGATAGTAGTAGACATTTAATCGGATAGCAGTAAACACTTAATCGGATAGTAGTAGACTCTTAGTTGACTAGTAGTAAACACTTAATTGGATGGTAGTAAAGCTAAAGAAACAGATTATACAAGGTATATGGGATATATCCATTTTTCTTTGTACAATCTGTTTCTTAATGTTATGAAGCCTTTAGTGTTGGGTTATTTGTTTTTCTTTAACACAACGGCCGTGCGTGCGGGGATATAAAGTTTCAACCATTCTTTCTTTTCCTTCTTATATAAAGGATCGGGCATGGTGAAATGCGTGATAGTGTCGTCTGTTAAGCCGTTTCCTCCATAAGCAGGATCGTCGGTATTCAGAATAACATTGTATGAACCAGCCGGAACCAGGAAACCATAGTCGGTAAAAGATTGCTTGGGGTTGAAGTTGAATACAAAAATCAGGTCCTTGCGCATGTATGCCAATACTTGGTCGCCATCATTGTGCCAGATTTCTTGAATCGGAGTTGCCTGGAAATTGCGAATGCTCTTGATGACGCTAAGCATAGCTGCATCAAAGTCTCCCATATAATGGTATGCCAAGTTCTTGTTGTCAACCAGATTCCATTGACGGCGTGCATATTTGCATGACCAACCGTTGCCTTCACGCGGGAAGTCAATCCACTCCGGGTGTCCGAATTCGTTGCCCATGAAGTTCAGGTAGCCTCCGTTGATGGTGGTGGAAGTCAGTAGTCTTATCATTTTATGCAAGGCAATTCCGCGATTTACCGTATAGTTCTCATCACCTTTCTGCATGTGCCAGTACATATCGGCATCAATTAGGCGGAAGATAATGGTTTTATCACCTACCAGTGCTTGATCGTGACTTTCGGCATAAGAAATGGTTTTTTCGTCAGAGCGGCGGTTGGTCACCTCCCAGAACATGCTTGACGGTTTCCAATCTTCATCAATCTTTTCCTTGATGGTTTTTATCCAATAGTCGGGAATGTTCATTGCCATTCGATAGTCGAAGCCATAGCCTCCGTCTTCAAACTTGGCAGCCAGGCCTGGCATGCCCGATACTTCTTCGGCAATGGTAATGGCTTTGGGATTTACTTCATGTATCAGTCGGTTGGCTAATGTCAGGTAGCAAATGGCATTGTCATCTTGGTGACCGTTGAAGTAGTCGCCATAGTTGCAGAAAGCTTCGCCCAGTCCATGGCTGTAGTAGAGCATGGAAGTTACTCCATCAAAGCGGAAGCCATCGAAATGATATTCTTCCATCCAGAATTTACAGTTGGAGAGCAGGAAGTGTATAACTTCATTCTTTCCATAGTCAAAACACAGTGAATCCCATGCCGGATGTTCATGACGGTCTCCGGGATAGAAATATTGATTGGGGTCGCCTGCAAAGTTACCTAAGCCTTCTACTTCATTTTTTACGGCATGTGAATGGACGATGTCCATGATGACCGTGATACCCATTTGATGGGCTGTGTCAATCAGTTCTTTCAGTTCGTCGGGGGTACCAAAGCGTGAAGATGCAGCAAAGAAACTTGAAACATGGTATCCGAAACTTCCATAATAAGGATGCTCTTGAATAGCCATGATTTGTATGCAGTTGTATCCGTCTTTGGCGATGCGTGGCAGCACTTTTTCTTGGAATTCTTTATAGGTTCCAACTTTCTCCTCTTCTTGTGCCATACCTATGTGGCATTCATAAATCAGAAGTGGACCTGTGGCGGGTTTGAATGCGCGTTTCTTGAATTTATAAGGTTTCTCAGGATCCCATACCTGGGCACTGAATATTTTGGTCTGTTCATCTTGTACTACTCGTGTGGCCCATGCGGGGATTCGTTCACCACATCCACCTTCCCAATAAATCTGTAGTTTGTATAAATCGCCATGCTTCAGAGCTTGGGCGGGTAGTTTTAATTCCCAGATACCATTATTTTTGTGTTTAAGGCTGTATTTTTTTTCTTCTTTCCAACCGTTGAAAGTGCCTTTCATGAATATTTGAGTCGCATTGGGAGCCCACTCACGTAATACCCACCCGGTAGAGGTCCGATGCAGTCCGAAATAGAGATAACCTGTTGCAAAGTCAGATAATGTCTTCTTTCCATTATTGGTCAGTTCAGCTTCTTTATCAATGGCATGTTGATGACGCCCGTTGATAGCATCGGCGTAGGGCTCCAGCCAAGGGTCGTTCTTTATTAAATTTAATGTTTCCATGATGATACTGTTTTAATATGTTGAGGAAGAATTATGCTAGTATTAATTCTTTTTTTTGTTGCGTAGTTACGCCTTTACCTTAACAATGATTTTCTTTACGCCATCAGGGGTGATGCCAGGTGCATGTCCGTCTTGTGGGAAGAAAATGGCAAACATACCGGGTTTGACTGTGAAATAGCTTTCGGCCAATCCGTCAAAAAAGGTGATATCTTTTTCTGCATTGTAAGTTGCCGTTTGGGGATAGCAATCAGCAGCGGCAGTGTAGCCCATTGTTTCGTTGCCAGATAGAGGTATTTGAATATCGATAAATTCTCTATGGGTTTCTATACGGGCTTGTTCTTTAGTCTTGGGATTGGTTTGGGCTACATTGATTAACAGGTCTTTTCCTTGCAGCTCAGTTTTTCCTATTTCCAGAGCATTAAGGTCATGAGCTTTTAAAAAGTCAATAGCTTGTTTGAATAAGGGATTCAGTGAAGCATACTTTTCAATGTTTTCTAATCTGTCAATAATCATGGTGTAATTATATTAATAGGTTGTTAATTCTTTATTTGATATGTTGTAATTGGAACTCTTGAATTGAATTATTTCTTTTTATGATTCTTGTTTGCAGTTGATAGGCTTCTGAATAAGTCCTTTTAAGTTGTTGTTTTATTCAAAATCATCAATCGTATAATTCAGAAAGTCGGCAAATCGTTTCATTTGCTTGAAAATATCATCTATTCGGTCAAGAAAATCCGGTTGGAGGAAGAAGCTATCTTCTACCTTGCACATTACAGTATATTCTTTACATTGCAGATATTTTAAATAAGGAAAATCTTTCGGAAATCCTTTAGGAGCTGTCTTTAAGAAATCTTCTCCTATGATGGGGAAATATTGCTTGAATTTGGAATCTTCTACAATTTCTCTGAATTCATCTATGTTGTCGTAAATGGCTTGTCTGATGGCTTTGAGTAAAGGGGAGGGAAGGCAGTAGCTGCCGCCGGCCAATAGGCAATTATCAGGTTCAAGATGGAGGTAATATCCGCAGTGAAATGATTTTTTCCCTTTTGCATTGATATATCCTCCTAAGTGACGTTTATAGGGTGTCTTGTCTTCTGTAAAACGTGTATCTCTATATATGCGATATGTGCAATCTTTGGCTTCTATGTTGCTTACACTTGAATCAAATAGAGATATGCGTGAGATGACGACACTTAATAATCGTTCGAATTCAGTTCGGGCAGTTTCATAATTATCACGATGAGTTTGAAACCATTCGCGATTATTATTGGCTGACAGGTCTTTCAGAAATTGAAATATGACAGGAATATTCATATCAAAATTCTCCATTCTTCAATTTTCGTCTTGCATAAGTTATTATTAGCTTTTTCGTCTGACTAATGAGGAAAGCTCTTTTCATGCGCAGTATCAGTATTCAATGATGCGTATGCGCATATCAACTTTATTTTTGACAAATATAGAAAATATATTTTTTATTCTTACAAAGAATGCTTTTTTTGATTGTTCACTATATCTTTTTTTGATACTTTTGCCTAAAATAAAACGTTTTTGTAAGATTCTGGATGACATTTTGGGAGTTGATGTAGGAATGTTATGTCATTTAGGATTGCTAATGATTCTATTTATGTTTTTTAGAGCGTAGTATTATGGAATATAGTATGGATAAAGCGAGTGTTGATGCTTTACTGGAGTGGGCACAGAGTTATTCTTTTCCAAAAGAATTGAGATTGAGTGATTCTGAATTTATTTTTGATGTGCCTCGTTTTGTGCAATCTAATGTAAGTGAAATAAACATTCACTATCCCGACACATTTTTTGAACCATGTATAGTGCGTTTGTATCGCTTGAGAGAAGTAATCGAAAATAAGGAATAATATTCTTCTCGTAAATATTCTTGTTTGATTTTATACTGCTGAATGCTTTCTCTGTGAGTAGGTATTTTCCAATCTCTGTGATTTTTCACAGTGATGAATTTTATATTTGTTAGTTAAGCATCATTGTATTTTAGGTTATTCGTATTAGATGATTTTAGTCGTGGATTATGAATAATTGTTAATTTTCTTGTGGCGGTGCAGTATTTACAGCTTCTATTCATTTAATCTTAAAAACAATGAAAAAAGAGCATCTATATAATTTCTATTAATTCTTTTGTCTATTTTTGCAAACCCTAAATAATTATAGAAAAAATGAAACACTTACAATTAATGATGGTAGCCCTTTTTATGTTAATGGGCGTATCTTTAACTTCTTGCTTGAACTCTGATTCTGACCCTTATAATTATGCCAGTGCAATGGTTAAGGTTCAGTCGGGTGCATTTTATACTTATTTTAAAACCGCTGATGGTATAATCATTGAACCGACCCAAGCATCAATTAGTGCACTTGAGGCAAATGGATTTGATATAAGTAAGTTGGCTAATAAAGTAGCTAATATTGCTTATCGTTGGGATCCTACGGTTGTAGATGTGCCTAGTGATGCAGAGAAAATTACAGGTGTTGAACTTTATTCAATAGAATCTTTGAACGCTCCAGCAGAGATTGTTGAAAGCGAAGGTGCTAGCAATGATTCTATTGCAGATATGCCTGTTATTGAACTGACTTATAATCCGAGTGGATATGAATATAAGCCGTTTTTCTTTGATGAAACAACTTTGATATTGCCAGTTCGTTATTTTATGGAGAAGACTGTGCATTTTTTGACGTTAGTTTATAAGCCCAAGGAAGTTGTTGAAGGTGAAAACTTAAAACTGTATTTGCGTCATAACAAAAATAAAGATACGAATTCTGGTAGTAGTTATACTTCATATGATTATTCGTTAGGTACAGGTTATTTGAGTCTTTATTATAAGGCATATGATTTGAGCAGTATCTTCTATCGTTTCTCTGGCTCTTCTGTAACCCCTAAGAAAATTGATATTGTATATGAGGCTAATCCTTATTCTTGGGATCTGGATGATGCTCAGACAGAAACTAAAACCTATACTGTTGAGTATAAACCGCAAACAGCAGAATAAATTTGAACTATAAAGACTTATTTCAAATAGCTATGCAACTGATTTCCTCCCCGGCTCGTGCCTGGGAGGAAATTCGTTTGGAAGAGGATAGACGAAAAGTATTTACTGCTTTTGTCTATCCTATGATTGGTTTATGTGGGTTGTCCGTCTTTATCGGTGCTTTATTGCTGAAGGGATGGGGTGGCCCGCAAAGTTTTCAATATGCCATGACACAATGCTGTGCTGTGGCTGTTTCTCTTTTTGGTGGATATTTCCTGGCTGCTTATCTTATTAATAACATGTGTGTGCGTATGCTGGGAATGCGGAGTGATATTATGTTGGTACAACAGTTTGCTGGTTATGCTTTAGTGGTACCTTTCCTTCTGCAAATTGTCATAGGCGTATTGCCCGATTTTACGATTATTGCCATGCTGCTTGTTTTCTATACAGTATACATCGTGTGGGAAGGTTGTAAGGTGCTGATGCAAGTAGAAGAGAAGAATCAAATGAAGTTTACTATCATTTCTTCCGCTTTACTGATTATATGTCCGCTTGTCATTCAGTTTGTATTCAACAAGCTGACTGTAGTGCTGAATTGAGAAAGAAGGATTTGATAGGATTCGGATAATGAATGACATGGAGTAGAAGAATATATGAAACAACCACCTGTAAATATTAAGAATAAGCGTGCCACTTTTGATTACGAACTGGTTGATACCTACACTGCGGGCATCGTGCTGACTGGTACGGAGATAAAGTCTATTCGTTTAGGTAAAGCTAGTCTTGTGGATACCTTCTGCTATTTTGCCAATGGCGAATTGTGGGTGAAGAACATGTATATAGCCGAGTATTTTTATGGTTCTTACAATAACCATGCGGCTCGGCGTGAACGTAAATTGCTTCTTAACAAGAAAGAACTTGATAAGTTGCAACGAGGAACAAAAGATCCGGGTTTTACGATTGTACCTGTGAGGATGTTCATTAATGAAAAAGGACTGGCCAAACTGGTCATAGCGTTGGCTAAAGGAAAAAAACAGTATGATAAGCGGGAGGCACTGAAAGAAAAAGACGATAAGCGCGACATGGCACGCATGTTTAAGAGATAACCACAATAATGAACCAACTAAACAAACTGGTGAGTGAGCACATCCTCATCCTTGACGGTGCTATGGGCACCATGATTCAACAGTACAACTTGAGTGAAGCCGATTTCAGAGGGCAACGTTTTGAACAGCTTCCCGGTCAATTAAAAGGCAATAATGATATACTCTGCCTGACTCGTCCTGATGTAATACAAGATATTCATCGGAAATATCTGGAAGCCGGTGCCGATATCATTGAGACTAACACTTTCAATGCTACCAGCATCAGTCAGGCTGATTACCATACTCAGGATTATGTAACTGAAATAAATCGTGCAGCAGCACGCTTGGCGCGCGAGGTTGCTGATGAATATACCCGTCTGACTCCTCACAAACCACGTCTGGTTGCTGGTTCTGTGGGGCCAACCAATAAGACATGTTCTATCAGTCCCGATGTGAACAATCCAGCTTTTCGTGCTGTAACTTTTGATGAAATGGTTAAAGCCTACTTTGAACAGATGGTAGCTTTGATTCAGGGTGGGGTAGATGCACTTCTGATAGAGACCATTTTTGATACGCTAAATGCGAAAGCTGCCATTTATGCTGCCGAGGATGCCATGAAGGCTGTGGGACGTAGGGTGCCACTGATGCTTTCGGTCACGGTGTCTGATAGGGGTGGTCGTACTTTGTCTGGTCAGACGCTTGAAGCTTTTCTTGCTTCCGTGCAACATGCTGATATCTTTTCTGTAGGTTTGAATTGTTCGTTTGGAGCTCGTCAGCTGAAACCTTTCTTGCGTCAATTGGCAGCCAAAGCTCCTTATTATATCAGTGCTTATCCTAATGCTGGGCTGCCAAACAGTATGGGACAGTATGACCAGTCGCCCGATGATATGGCTGCTGAGGTGGTTGAATACATTCATGAAGGCTTGGTCAATATTGTAGGCGGTTGTTGTGGTACAACGGAGGCCTACATTGCACGCTTCCCTGCCCTTGTTGATGGTGCAAAGCCACATGTTGTGCCTGCTCCTGCTGATACTTTGTGGCTTTCGGGACTTGAATTGTTGGAAGTAAAGCCACAGAATAATTTTATCAATGTAGGTGAGCGTTGTAACGTGGCCGGTTCGCGCAAGTTTCTGCGTCTGATTAGTGAGAAAAAATACAATGAAGCCCTTTCCATTGCCCGTAGACAGGTGGAAGACGGGGCACAAGTGATAGACATCAACATGGACGATGGGCTGCTGGATGCCAAGCATGAGATGACAGTCTTTCTTAATCTTATAGCTTCAGAGCCAGAGATTGCCCGTATTCCTGTCATGATAGACTCCTCCAAATGGGAAGTGATTGAGGCTGGGTTGAAGTGCGTACAAGGAAAAGCCATTGTCAACTCCATATCGCTGAAGGAAGGTGAGGAAAAGTTTTTGGAGCATGCCCGTATTATCCGACGCTACGGAGCTGCCGTAGTAGTGATGGCTTTTGACGAACAGGGACAGGCCGATACGTATGACCGTCGTATCGCTGTCTGTCAACGTGCCTATCGGCTTCTGGTTGAGGAAGCCGGTTTCTCTCCCCATGACATTATATTCGACCCCAATGTCCTGGCTGTGGCCACAGGTATTGACGAGCACAATAATTATGCAGTAGACTTCATACGTGCTGCGGCGTGGATTCGTAGGCATCTGCCTGGTTCTCATGTTAGTGGCGGAGTCAGCAACCTGTCTTTCTCTTTCCGCGGCAACAACTATATACGTGAGGCCATGCACGCCGTTTTTCTCTACCACGCCATACGTGCCGGTATGGACATGGGCATTGTGAATCCGGCTACTTCGGTGCTTTATACGGATATTCCAGCCGACTTGCTGGAGCGCATCGAAGACGTAGTGCTTAACCGTCGTCCTGATGCCGCCGAGCGATTGATTGAAACGGCCGAACAACTGAAGGCTGCTGCCGACGCAGCCAAGACTGCCGGAACTGCCGGCGCTTCAACAGAAACTGCTCACGATGCTTGGCGGCAAGGAACTTCAGTGGAGGAGCGTCTGGAATATGCCCTTGTTAAGGGAGTGGCTGATTATTTGGAACAAGACCTAGCCGAAGCACAGCAGCGCTATGCCAATCCGGTAGATATCATCGAAGGACCATTGATGGCAGGCATGAACCGTGTGGGTGAACTGTTTGGAGCGGGCAAGATGTTTCTGCCCCAAGTGGTGAAAACGGCGCGAACCATGAAGGCTGCCGTAGCTATCCTGCAACCGGCCATTGAAGCCAGTCGCAGCCATACTGCAACTTCGGCTGGTAAGGTCTTGTTGGCCACAGTGAA
>ULPZ01013961.1_pt1 | contig 11505 bp, 10 predicted proteins | sample 1953991 | NCBI WGS metagenome assembly ULPZ01 (sample SAMEA4835642, study PRJEB28245) | human gut metagenome | biome: gut microbiome; material: fecal sample | place: Denmark | collected 2008
TAGGGATTGGAGCGGTTGTCTTGAGCGTACCACTGGGCAAATCCAGATCCTTTTCTGTCAAACAATTGGGTGGACAATTTTCCATCAAGCTTGTTCATGATGAATGTCCGAAGATCCAAGCTCTCCCCGGACTGTACAGCCTCAACAACATCGCGATATCTAGAGAGGAATGGGTTGCTCATCTGCCCACGCTTTATAGCCCAACCCAGATAGAAAGCCATCAGATTGCATGCGTCCAATTCATCAACGGGTAGGCGAAGCGACTGTATTTTCTCGATCTGTTTTTTAGCGTTGTCCATCTCCGCTGGATCGTAGCCAATCTTCTCGCGGTCGGTGACTACGTTTAGACGCTTGGGATTGATAACCTCTAGGCTCTCGTCTTGGCAGAGATCTAGGAGTGCGTCTGAGCCGTTTTCTCGCTTAAATTGGATTTCCTCTCGGTAAAGAGGGATCACCTGATAAAAGTTGACTTCCTCACCACTCGGAAGACGGCAAGCAAAGGCATCCTGACCAAACGGGCCGGGCCATAACAAAATCGTACCTCGAAGTTCCGTGTTCTCCGCGAAGGGGATGCCATCATCCCCTTCCATCAAGGTTGTTCTGGATTCGAGTCCTACTTCTGGATCATTCAATGCAAATCGGACGATGGACAACATCATCTGAATAGGCCAGCTCCACCGATCTTCCTTGCAGCCAGATTCCGTTAGCTTCCAATATCGTGGCAGGTTAATGAGAAGTTCGGCGCGTTCGAGCTTTTCGTCCTGACGCTCTTCCGGAAATTTCATCCGATGGCGGCTGAAGCCTAGAGTGACCAAGGTGTAATAGTCATGCTCCAGTCGTGGCGGGATGAGGGCGATCTGAATGGGGAGATCGGATTTGCCGGCAACTGAGAGGATTTGAGTGAAAGTGCCGAAGTACTGGTCAATGTGTTTCTTCACATGGCCGAGAATGTCGTCATCCGCAGGGGGAGTGGTCTCTTGTCGGATCAACTCCTCCCGTTCTTTCCAGTCGCTCTCAAAAGCCGCTTCCTCTTGAAGGTATTTCTCGCAATCTTGAACTAGCTTCAGCGCGTCCGGATCATCGGGAGCTAAGGCTAACCAGTGTTTTGCATACTCATAGGCGGTGGAAGCTGAACTGTCTGCCATGATATGCGCATAACCCATTCGAGCATTCCAATAGGGGTCACTCTCACCTTGGGTACGAATGGATTCCAGTAGCTCAATAGCATGCTGCAGAAGTTCTCCATTGACTTCAGCATCCTCCCCATGAGCACCGTGATCACCCAATACGGCTAGATTACTGTAAGCCCGTGCGAGCCAAATGGTTAGCGCATAGCTTCGATCCTGTTCGGGAATATTCTCGATAGCTGCAATACAGCGGGAGAATTCATCCGCATCGTTCCATTGTTCGATCTGTTCCAACAGTTTCGCTTCTTCGGATCGTTTCATAGCTTCACACCATTCGGTATTGGTCAATGACGTGTTTTCATCCAGAATCAGATGAATGCATTTCTAGTTGTGAAAATCTACTTGAATGGAAATCGTTACGGCTGTTCGTCGTTCATGAGTTTTTTCTGAATCTCTTCAGGAAGATCATCCCAGAGAATTTCGTACATGAATTCTCTAATTTCTGGATAGCATTCTCTCGCAGTTTTCTCTGCAATATCATTGTTCAAATAATGCATCTCCTGGTGGAAAAACCAGTTCAGCTTTTCCATGAGTCGATACAGACGTATCTGTTCTTCCAAGGTCATGAGGACATCCTTTAAATTGTCGATGGGTGTGGTTATGAAATTTTTTAAGCTAGTTCTGCGTCGACAATTTGGAATTGCCTTCCTTGCGCGTCTACATAGTGAATAGCAATGTAGTCGATACCGTCCAGCTTGACTTGTTCCCAAGGCATTCGTTCACCGTTGATGAGTTGGACAGTACCAGAATCATCTACATCGAATTCTTCTTTTTCATCTTCATAATCGATACTGTAGCCTAGCTCCAGAACCAACTTTGATGCGGGGATTTCGTATTTCTTCAGAGGTCTTTGATTTAACTTCTCTGGCGTGTTCGTATCACAGAACATATTGTCATACCCGTGTCGACCGCTATCGAATATGACGAATTCCTCTCCGCTTACTGGGTCTCTGGCAATTACTAGAGCAGGTGCTTCTTCACTATCCACGATATAAGGTTGCGGCTCATCTTTCACAGTGAACAAATCACCGTAGAACCAAATCTCCAGAAGGTCATTGCCGGTTGTAGAGCAAAGCGACACTGTTGGCAGCCGTTTTTGTGTCCATTCTTTTACATGACCTCGCAACCAAGTTGGATATTTTTCGGTCATCCTCTAATCCTCCTTTGGAATATCAATGGAGTAGGAGATATCAAGGTTTTTTATCACAGTACTTCAGATAAACAAGCCTACTCTTACACAAAAAAAAGAAGCTAGTTGAGATCTGCACTTTATCCTTGAATATCAGCGCCAATCGGTCCCTTCTGCAGAGTCCCATCTACTGTGACTACATGGCCCCAGAACAAGTCGTCATCCTCGAACCACGCTGTGAAACGACCGCCGGGAGAAACAGAAAATTCGGTGATTCGGATGCGTCGTGCAAATTCATCCTCGGTAATGGGGTTGTTCTCCGGGTCTCGGTCGGATTGATCATTGTCTGCCAACCACTCGTTAGCCAAAGGAGTGAGTTTGTGGGCCGCCATTGCCCTCAGCGACTTGTCCCAAGATTCCTGATCAGCTAGTAATTTTTTCATCACATTCCTAGCGCGAGTCCAGGAGGCTTTTTTCTCGACCTCAACATCCAATGAGATACGAATCTCATTGCGCATCCACTTGCAGACCCCATCAAGGGTGCTGAACTCACGGTTCAATGTGAGAGTTCCAAGAACTTCGTCTTCCAAAATAACGGGCTTTGTGTACTCTCTCCAGGTATCTTCAAGGGGTTGGCACGGAACATCTTTCTCCAGAACTTCCACGAGATACCATCTCGGCTCATCGAGTACATCTCCGCTCCACCTTCGTACCTTGACTCGACAGATTTGCCCCTTAGCAAACAACTTGGAATAGTCACCGACTTCCCGTTCTTTATCTGTGATCGGCCAACTGAGGAGGCAACGTCCGGAAGTCACTTGTCCGGTTTCAGTGTCTGCCATGGCCAGACCGTAGGTGTGAGCTGTCCAGAAGGTATCCAGAAACGTTTTGTCTGCACTGACACCGCTTTGAATCAGAACCAGTTTGTCCTCATCTTCAGGGGTGTAGAGGGCAAAAAAGTCTTTGCGAGTCCTTTTTTTCATGGCGTGTCTACCCCCTGCTAAAAATCTGCTCGTATCGTTCCCTTAGATGTACTGGAGCGGACTTGATGATTTTTTTGCCGCCGTTTTCCGCAGCTTGCCCCCAAATGCTCCAAAGCACATCGCGCCAAAGGTAGTTTTGCATCTTTACGTTGTTGCGAGAGTCTTTGGGTAGATAGTCTCCCAGCTGTTTCCTAAGATCCAATAAGGCGTTCAGACTTGTCTCGCTCTCAATTAGAGTGCGGAACTCTCTAGCCGGCTTCATCCCTTGCATGGATTGGACGCCATGAACCAAGATGGGAAGAGTCTGGGTGTTGAATCCAAACTTTTTGAAAAATGAGTGAATGAACTTCTCCTGTAAGGATGAGTGTTCATCATCACACAAGTCCAGGTAATCACATACCAATCGAGACCATTGGGGACCCTCAAGGCCTAGGGCAAACACAGCGAACGTGCCGGGCATGGCGCAGGCTTGATCTTCAAGGTTGTTGTACCACTCGAACTCCCTCATAGCCAAACGAGCGTAACGCTCTATGACAGGATGCAGATTAGGGGAGCGTACCGAGCAAGCGAAGAGTTGATTGACGCCTTTTTTAGGGAGACCCGGGATAGGAAGATAGATTTTTTCTTTGCCTCGAAATTCCACTGAGTAGCTTCGCGGGAAGTCTTCTTGTTCAAGAACAGAACACAAATATTCCAAGATCTCGCTGTAACAATCCTCGGATGAATCTTTGGCGGTAATCCGGATAGTGGCAAATGCATCGTTGGCAGATGCGGTGAAGTGATCCGTCTTACGGATTCGGATGTTTGCGGGTAATTTGCCGGTTCCATGAGTCTTGAGCTCCGTCACCATATTGGGGCGCAGCTGGGCGATTAATCCGAAAACGTGCGCTGTATTGAGTGATTCAAAGCTTTGACCATACAACGTATGGCAGACCGCTACATAACAAGCAAAGCGGAGCAGATTTTCATCTACTTCGTCTAAACATAATCCCGGCAGCACCGTACATGGAGGAAAGACTGTAAAACCATCATCCCTTTCTCCCACGACGAAATATCGTTCCTGCACCTGTTTTTCGATGTACTTCTCCAACTCGTAGCGTATTTCCTCCCATCCAACCAGGCGCCTGATGGCTTCACAAACGGTAATCGCATCATCGCAGGGGAATCTCTTCGATGGCAATCGGGATAAATATCTTTCTAGTAGCTGATTGGGAAGAAACGGTGTTCCGTTCTGATTTCGTACCACCATTGGATAGGCGGAATGATTTTCTCTCGCAACGCCATTTACGATATCTTGGATGCATAGGTCAGCTTCCGCCAACACCAGAGGATCAGTGTCAGGCTTATGGATCAGAAAATATCTACCTTTCAAGCCATCGCGTTTGGGAAGAGTTGATCGACTTGTTGTGACATTTGAGCTCATTCTCTATGTCTCCGATCTTTTGGTAGTTAATTTTGAGTAATTTCGAGCAATATCGCTGACCATTCCTTTTTTTCGATTATTTCATCATTCCGATAAAAATGGTCTTTATCTTGAGCAAGATGATCGCTCATCGGAGAAGCATTTAATGGCGTGCATACTGTAAAACTATTCCGGTCGGCTCCTTTTATTTCTCGGTTAAGGTAAAAAACACGTTTGGCATCACGAGAGTACCAGCGACCTAATAGTTCCCAAGACAAGAGATCCACTCTCGGGAGCGGTTTTCCAAAACCATAAATCCGAAAGCAATCTTTGGCAAAGAAGGTATCGCCTATTGATTGAAATGATGAGACGTCTGCGCCACGGACGATTTTTACTTTTCCATCTCCGTTATGGAAGTAGACTTGCTGTGCATCCTTGGCATAACCTTGAGCATAACCTGAAGTGGTTTGGCCTTTATCCAAGGTCTGAAAGCTTGCTAAATCAGCGCCGGGAACTTTTCCGCTGGTGGTGTAAACGGCTGTTTTGTCAATCGCGTAGGAATAGTTCAAAACACGGAACGACTTTGGATCCGCGCCACGTAATCGAACTCCACCCATAAAGCAGCCCGAAGGTGACTTTCCCCAGTAATGCCAACAAAGAAACTCTTTCGAGTCAACGGCTTTCAACAGGGTGTTTTCATACAGGCCGCAGAAATATACATTTCCATCCCGAAGGAAAAATTCATCGCTGATGGGGTCTCGATTGGTGATGAGTCGCATCATCTTCGCTTCTCCAAAGCGCATAGCCGTTTTTTCACTTCGGTTTCGCAAAGGTTGTCATGACCATAGCGTCAAAGAAATACAGCTGTAGACTAGAGTTCGTTTGGATAACCAATGCTATCAAGCCCCGTTTTGATTTCTGACCATTCACTGTGATTGGGGTTGAGCAAAGAAACCATTTCTTTAGTCACAGGAATTTCGTCGGCGAGCTTGGACACTAATTCCAATGCCAAATTGGCGGGATACCATTTTGCGTATTCCACATAGGTTTGCGCATCGCCGTCGATTCTCGGCAGTAGATCTTCGGAGGCGTCTTTCCCGTTCATAGGGTTGCAATGCCATGTGTAGCCGTCTGTCGTCCAAATACAGAAGGTGCTCTTCATCTTTTTGACTTCGCGGCTACTCATGAGCTTTTGCAAAGTAGCAGGCATTCCTTTGGTTAGATCTTCGATTCGTGGGAGTTTTTCTTCCCAATCGTAGAGTTCAGAGTCCACACCATTAATTACACAGCCTTCAGGGGTGAACATGACAATCATGCTTTGGTCGCTGCCGTCAGTCGCAAAGAACGCTTCTTTGCCTTTCCGCCACTCTGGTTTGTATGTGTAATGTCTGATGAAGCTGTATTCCTCTTCGATCATGATGATGTCGAGAGCTGCCAAGCCTTTGCAGAAGGATTTCAGTCGATGAACATCAGGCATGTTGCTTAGGTTCATTGTTGAAAGCAGATTGTTCAAGGACTTGCTCTCCCATTATTGAATGTATTGGTGGATGTCAATGAACCCAAAGCCAGTGTGTATAACAAGGTTGTTGGGTATGACTATCTGCATGTGTTTAATCAAAATCAACCCATAGCAAATGCTTTCCACAGTGTAGACAACGGAATAGATAGCCTTGCATGCACCCTCCGTTGACCATTGTTTTGATATCTTCGTTCTTGACGAAATTCAATAACGGATCATCAAGTACTTCATCAAGTACTCCTAAAGCTTTGAGTTCTTGAGCACCGACACGACCTAGATATGCACAAAAATCACCGCAGTGAGATCTCCAAAATTCTTGCTGCCAGCCTGAGTAGCCTGGAGTACGGTGGATCAATTCATCAATCTTCTCGGATTCATTTACACCCTCTTCAATGGAACAATCATCCTGAAAAGAACCGTTAAATTTTTTGGCAGCGGCGCCAGTCGCAATACATTCTGGGCAGAGGTAATCAATATCGTCAATGGAGTAAAAGGGCCCTTCGTAATAAATCTTTGTAGTTTTCCCACAACATGCACACTCCACTCCAGTATCGGAAGACTCGAAGGAATGGGTCTCCAATGGATTGGGATGGTATTTGAAGAAGGGAAAGACTGATCAAGTTAGCGCGATCTTGAGCTTCTTCCTCTGGAGTCTTTTTTTGGGGGATGGCATAAAAGTCACCACAGTTGTCCGCATCAGTCTTCAGTTTAGCTAGGCGTTTGAAAGTAGTCGGATCTTTTTTGTCCAATATTGATCGGTATAGCTCATAGGCACTTTTCTTGAACCACAAGAGATTGAGTACATCGACTAGGACCATCTTTGCTTGCAGATCGTCAATGTGTGAAAGTTGTTCTCGGAAATCGTAAAGGTCACGCACGCTTGTGGGGGAACAATCTGTGATTTCAAATGCCTGCTTGAGTTCTATATATTTTGTTAAAAACTGATTCATGTTGATTCACCTTTAATCAAATCAATGTGTGGATGTTATCGTTCCCGTTTCAAGTAGACCATGTCAATAAGTTGTTTCCCGTCTTCGTATATAGGTTGAGCGTAGTTATCCGTAAAAAAGTTCTTTATGCGATGTGATTCTGTAAACCCACATTTTTTATAAAAGCAAAGTGTAGAGGGGACATCTCCTGTACCAACAAGTAAGGTATTGCAGTCAATATAATGTGAAAATAAAAAGTCAATGAGTTTTTTGCCATACCCTTTTCGTCGACTGTTAGGTATGACTGCAATGTTTTTAAGTTCATAAATCCCATCTGCTTCTTTCGTGACCACGCATTCCGCCTTCGTGCCGTCATCTATAAGAACAAACATTTCGCCTCGGTTAAGATATTTATTTATCATGCTTTGTTCTTCGTCGGCCATCAGTAAGAGGTCTGCATACCTTTCTTTGTTCTTCTCAATTTTTAAAATAATCATTTTTATGTTTCCTATTTCTAATCTGTTTTTTGAGATTCACTAAGAAACATCATGATCTTCTTCTCCAACAGCTCCCCTATATCCCTGCAAAGATGTTTGATCTTGTTCTGCTCATGAGCGTAGTACCAAATCGTTTCCTCTCCAGGGCGGAGTAACAACTGATCCCCATCCGCCTCTTTCCAGAATTCGCCTAAAACGAAATAACGTTCACCATGAACTGGTAACTCAAACACTCCAGACAACTCGATATCTATACCTGTTGATATATGGATGCCTGAGGTAACCCGGAAAAAATAATGCACTTGAGCAGGAAGCGTGAAGCCCAATTCTCTTTCTTGATTGGCAATCTGTTCTTCTGAGGCTGCCGGGAGGATCGAGTCGGACAGATCAATCACTTTTGCCAAAGCCTTGGAGAATTTTGGGTACTGTCGGTGTAACTCCGGATATGAAGCCTTGAATGTCTTTTGTCTTTCTGCCTGGATCTGCTTTTGAGCTTGGCAGAACTCATCAAGTTCTCTCTCGTACTGCTCTTGATAAAGACCACTGATTTCAAAGGAGGTCCCGCTCTTTTCTAGAATGCCGGCAGCTCCTTTTTGACTGCCGAGCAAAGGGACCCATTTGAAAGCATGCTTGCAGGGCTTCAGCCTGAGGAACTCTCCGCGACTCAGTAAGGTCTCCAACTGTGATTCATGATCGGACCACCAGCTAAGCCAGCTTTCTGGGGTTTCTTTCCCTTCGACTAAAGCTAGCAGTTTGGCTGTCAGTATTGCGCTGTTCATAGACGGATCCTCCGTGTGGAGGGATCCCGGTAGAAGACTTAAATAGCGAGATCCGACCACCGTGATGGGGTGGCGGCCTGTGGAGGAGGGTTAGCCGCTTCAATATCGGTGGAGCTTGCCTCCACAGGATCCCAATTGCCTATTGGGAAGACTTAATCCCACCAGAAGTACCAAATTTTGGACTGTCTCAAAGAGTCGGCGAGACGTCCGACAGTAGCCTCATCTTCAGAGCTCTGATCGATCACATCGGGGCAGATGGCGTAAAGCTCTTGTGCCAACCCCAAGGCTTCGTTCATAGGCACCGGTTTGGGGACTGACATCTCCAGTTCGTCATGAGACAGGACGATAGGGATGGCTCCGTACTTTTCATACCAATGTTTGGCAATGGCCATCATATCTTCGGTGTCCGGACACTCATTCCATCCGCCAAACGGTAACCAGGCAAAGATTTCCCAGGGATTCTTAACCGGTATCTTGGCCAATATGATCGGATGAGTTAGGTTCGTCTCCGAATTCCACCATGCGCAGTGATCGATAGTTTCTCCGCCGGCAACCTCCCCGAGGATTTCTTCATCCCAGTCCATTTCGTCATCCTCGGCCTCGCACCGTCGATCTCCGATCAAACGATCCAGGACTTCTGATGCATTTTTGGTCGGTTTTTCAAGTAGCTGCTTGCGGTATTCGGCCACCTTGTCTGGGTCAAATTTGTAATCTTCCGCACCATCGTTTGCATGGTCAGAGTTGAAGATAAGCGTGTCCCACAAAGTTTCGTCTTCAACAATCAGGACGGGAACAAAGCCGTCTCGCTGTCCGTATCGGGTCGCATAAGCGAGCGCAGCTCGCAGTGGATCGTCATCGGGCATGGGCGGAAAGTATTCGGTCGGGCAACCCAGATACTTCTCAAAAGCCTTGGCCAAGGGGGTAGGGCCATCCCAGTCGACGGCATTTTTCTGGATGTTCTTCCAAGCATCCCATCGAGTTTGAATGACCTCGGCCATTTCTTCGTAGTAGCGCTCATCAAAGGGGACGAAGAGATAGGCTTCGTCCTGAAACTCTTTGCAGAAATAGCGCTCAGCTCCGAACAAACGGTAAGCGTGGTCATCAACGTCGCAAGGGTAATACGGCGGCTGTTGGTTATCGCCGTAGTAGTAGCGGGCAAATTCGTATCCCTCGTTGTTCAGCATGGATCTCAGAAGTTTGCCGTCGAGCTTATCGCGGATGAAGTCTCTCAAGTCTTTGGGATTTTTAAGAGCTTCCGGAAAGTCGTGGGAGAAGGTTTCTCCCATGAGTTGATGTTCGATGCACCATCTTAAAAAGATGGCCAGATGATTGAATGCGTTGATTTCATCAACGGGAAGCTTTTTATCTCTGACAGACTCCAGATGCCACTCGGCGTTGTCGAGAAGTTCATTAGGAACATCTTCTTCTTTCAGAACATTGGGTCGCGTAGGATCAACGACCCAGCTGACTGCTCGCAAGTGCTCGAGCAGAGCATCTGCTCCTTTCTCGGTGTGGAATGCTGATTCCTCCCGATAGAGTGGAATGACCTGGTAGAAGTTCACCTCATCCCCGTCGGGAAGCTTGCAGAAGCTGGCATCTTCGTCGCCTGCTTGTGCGCCAATCAGCATGGCCGAACTGAACGGAACGTTGTCGGCATAGGGTTCCGGATCGTCAACTGCATGCCCCCAACCCAACCAAGTGTCCATTTGACCGGGTAGACGCGCTAGATCTTTGAGCAATCGGATTGGCCAATACCACTGTCTATCTTTGGATTGGATATCCCAATCCTTAGGCAGTGCAATGACTAGTTCCGCCCGTTCGAGAAGCTTTTCCTTGAGCTCGTCAGGGACATTCATACGATGAGCACCCATTCCCATCGTGACGAGCGTGTAGTAGGCACTCTCATCGTGGGGAGGTATCACACAAATGTCGACGTGGATGTCGGGCGATACGATTTCGTGCAAGATGTTTGTGACCGAACCGAAAGACTTTTCGATATGGCTCATCACGCAAGTCATCTCATCATGAGTGTAGAGTTCAGTCATTTGCCACCTCGTTTTTCTTACGTGTTCAACGGAGTATTTTTGCTAGAAGCGCAACCACTTGAACAAAATCCATAATCCAAGCCCGGTGAAACAGGCCAGCATGATGAGCAGGTTTTTGCTCGGATGCTCGAACCAATCCAACAGCCAGGGAACTCCTCCAAATAGGAGTGCCAAGACTGTTAGTGCAAGAACGAAAATCGGAATTCCGTTCATCATGGTTCGAACCCAACAAAGTGGAGGCAAGTTCTGCAATGAACCTGCCTTCACAGGTTTAATCAATCTTGAGGCATTCCATTCCCATACGAAATCTTGAGCGTCATGCCTGGGAGGGCAACACCCTCAGAAAGCTTGATGTCGTGTATATCGTCTGCGGAGAAGCCAATGGTTTGACCATCTTCAAGCGTTTGGTCACATTCAAGAACATACGATGCCATCGCAGATAGGAATCCCCAAACATCTCCTGCAGTGGCCCCTTCTACGTCCAAAACCTCCATTTCGCGGCGGCCAAAAGTCTCCATGCCATAAGTGTAGGCACTGATGGTTTGGCCATTGCTGTACAGATCAACCCAAATCCAGGCGTGGATCGGGAGATCGTCGTCCTTCATCGCTTCGGCCCCCTTCTTGTAGAACTTGGGGTCGAAAACTACACCGCTGGTGTAAACACCGGTAACGTATTGCTGACGGCAGCACGCATCCATTAGTTTTACAAACAGCTTGCCGCGCTCGATCAGGTCATCATCTTTTCCGCCGCAGACCGCAACCATGATGTGTGCGCAATGCTCCTTGGCTGCATTTACAGCTTCAGGCCACATCCAGTTGTTTTCGGCATTGGTTTCAGCCTCGTTGTTGGGAATGGGGAAGGGCATCAGACTGATGGCGGCGATCTTGTCTCCAACGTCAAACACCAAGGCGTCGTCTCGCTTTTCTCCATCTTCGTCACTCTCTTGAACAGTAATGTTCCACTGCTCCTGCAAGTCACGAATCAATTGCTCTTTGTCCCAACGCCCTTTGGATAGAAGCACGAAGCCGGCAAAA
>ULPZ01016570.1_pt1 | contig 11491 bp, 10 predicted proteins | sample 1953991 | NCBI WGS metagenome assembly ULPZ01 (sample SAMEA4835642, study PRJEB28245) | human gut metagenome | biome: gut microbiome; material: fecal sample | place: Denmark | collected 2008
CTCGTCCAGGTTCATCAGGAAGCGGGTCATATTGGGGTCGGTAATGGTGATGGGGTTGCCAGCCTTGATCTGGTCGATAAACAGCGGGATGACAGAGCCACGGCTGCACATCACGTTGCCGTAACGGGTGCAGCAGATGGTGGTGCCACCACGCTCAGCAGCTACACGGGCATTGGCATAGATGACATGCTCCATCATGGCCTTGGAGATGCCCATAGCGTTAATGGGGTAGGCTGCCTTATCGGTGGACAGGCAGACGACACGCTTGACACCGGCATCAATAGCAGCGTGCAGCACATTGTCCGTACCGATGATGTTGGTCTGGACGGCCTGCATGGGGAAGAACTCGCAGGAAGGAACCTGCTTCAGAGCGGCAGCGTGGAAAATGTAGTCAACGCCGGGCATGGCATCCTTGATGGACTGCGGGTTGCGGACATCACCGATGTAGAACTTGACCTTCTTGGCGTCCTCCGGGTGCTTGGCCTGAAGCTCATGACGCATATCGTCCTGCTTCTTTTCGTCACGGGAGAAGATACGAATCTCCTTCAGGTCAGAATCCAAGAAGTGCTTCAGAACGGTAGAACCAAAAGAACCAGTACCACCAGTGATCATAAGGGTTGCGTTATCAAATGCAGACATTGTTATTTCCTCCTATTTGCGGTTTTCTCATGTAATACTAAAAGCTGCAATTTTTTCAATAGCATTGCAAGCATCTCATCTTTACAAAAAATTAAAGTCATTCCATAAACAACTGTTCCTATACCAATTTGCAAAATTGTTGTCGTCCATGTGGCAGGCATTTTTAAATCCATCACAGCAACCACCACGAACATTGGAATCGCCTTTAAAAAATATCTTCCTGATTTAAACATATCACCTTTTAAATCTATATTTTTTAAAAGAACTTTATACTGGACTATCAGACTTATCCCATATGCAACGATAGTACCAATCGCGGCACCAACAATGCCATATTGCGGAATAAGCATTGCATCCACAAGCACATTGGCTATTGCCGCCACAAAATACGAAATTGTCATCACATGTGTTTGATTTGTCGCCACAAGATACTGATCCCCAGATATTCCAACAAGCGAACATAAAACAACAATAGGTGATAACACCCAAATAGCTTGAACTACCGGAATAAATTCAGGTCCCAAATACCATGGAATCAAACTTGCTGCTATACCTGCTATGCCAAACATCATTGGAAAAGCCAACATTGAAGAAAATAAAATTGTTTGCGAAAGATACCTCTTTACCTGCACTGTATTATCGTCCGCAAATTGGCTTGCCAATCGTGGCATCATGACAGTACTTAGTACCGTAATAAAAGCCAGAGGAATTTTTACAATCTTCTCAGCTTGATCATAAAATGCAACTGCACTCGAAGATACAAAATGTTCCAGCATGATTTTATCAACAGACAAGTAAATCATGGTAGCCACTTGTGGCCAGAATAATTCCAATGATCCTTTTAAATGTTTTCTTATAGCATGTAATGATACTTTTGAAGGCCGTATATCAAAGTAACTCCAAAGATGAGGTACGGCGAGAATCGATGCCAAAAAGGTCATGAACGATAGCAAAAAGACATATTTTATGTAGTCCTGCTGCGTTTTAACCAAAATAAAAATACCAATGATATTTGCTACTTTGGCAAAAAAGTTCCGCGCCACTGCTTTTCCCATGTCCTCCATTCCAATATAAAACCAGCATGGATCTACAAACACTGCAATAACATACATAATTTGTATCCACATAAGCTGTGGATATTTTGAAATATAAATATATCCAACATATAGCAGCGTGGTTAGCAGCAAAAGGATCATCCGCGTCGCACTTAATTCATAAAAGCACTTTTCCAAAGCAGATTTATCTTTTTTTACATACGCTATCTCTCGAATTGCATAATTCTGCATACCGAGCAATCCAATCGTTGTAAATACACCCGAAACTGTTACAACATAATTTGCTGTACCAAGAAGTTCCGCCCCTAAAACACGTGCCAAATAAGGTGCAGTTACAATCGGTGCCACTAGAACAAGAATTTGATAGATAATGTTATATATATAATTCCGGGCTAATTTTCCCATGAAGTTTTACTCCTTCGTTTGAGAATGTTCTTCTTTTAAAACCAACTCAGCAATTAGGCTTGCAATAACCCCGTACCCTCCCCCATTTGGGTGAAAGTGATCAAAGCAGTAAACGCTATTCCAACCGGCATCATCAACCGCATCTTTTAACGGAGAAAACAAATCCAAATACGGTATCTTTTCTACATTGGAAATATCTTCAATCTTTGAATTAAATAATTTGTACTGTGTTAGGCTTCCCGGAAATATAGTCTCATCAATGTATACAGTGGAACATACAATGGGTTTTATTTTGCATTTTTTAAGTTCCTTTACAAGATTTTGATAAGCCTCCTGAAACTCCCCCAGCGGTACCCATTGCTCAGTTCCATCTACTGCATAAATCAGCTTGCTACAAATTTTCCGCAACATGTTTTCGATCTTTTGTCCTATTCTTTTATACCAAGTGTGGGAATAAAATGGACGAGGCATCAACATTCCACCCCCTTGAAAACGCTTTGGAAGATGTGAAAAAATACGCCCTGTTCTGCATGGACGAATTTGTGCGTCTACATTTCCATACACAATCACGACATACTCTGGATGTTTTTCCATTACTTCCGGAAGTATCTTTTCTGCATAATGTATTGTGGTCCCTGTAAATGCCATATTATCAATCAGATATCCATTGCCCAGCTGTTCTTGTAACTCTTGAGTAAAATTGATTTTTTTACTTCCCAACCCCTGTGTAATGCTATCACCCAGCAAAACGACTTTCTTTTTCATGTTCCACGATCTCCCTAATTGCGGCGGCAACCTTTTTGTGATAATTATCCCATGTAAGGGCTGAAGCAGTTTTAATTGCATTTTTTCCCATCCGAGGAATTTCTTCACGATGGTTCATAAACCACTGCATCTTATCCGCAATTGCATCCGCATCCTGAATGGGTACAATAAATCCATTTTCACCATCTTTTATAAAGTCATTTGCTCCGGTATTAGTCGTTAACACAACTGGTAGACCACAGGCCATTGCTTCAATAATTGATAATCCAAATCCTTCTCCCAGTGATGGAAATACCATAACGTCATAATTTTGCAGAATGTCCGGTAACGAATCATGGAGGACCATTCCAACAAAATTAACATCCTTAGCATATTTTTCCTTCAATTCTTTACATAGATTGTCTGCACCAATAATTGTAAATGTTGCTTTTGTATGATCTACTTTTTGAAACGCTTGCAACATATAAGAAAGACCTTTTAATTCTTTAGTTCCACCAACGAATACAAATCGAACCGGTTCACTTTCGTTTCTGATTTTAAAGTCTTTTCGATAAAACTTACTCGTATCTACACCATATGGACAGATATAAATTTGCTCTGCTCTTACCCCTGAATATTCCAGACTTTTTTTCACGAATGAACTTCCGACCAAAAAATATTGAGCCAATTCTATTTCTTTTTTAATTCTTTTGCAAATCTCATCAGATTTCAATATCGGACATTCTTCTTTCAATTTTTCTGCAAAATCCGGGCTCAATTGCTGATCCGCTTTATATATTTCCTTCATATAGAGACGGTTTGCTGCCGAAACATCCAAAATTCGAATCGTTTCAGGAGACATCCTTTTTAAATCCGAAAAAAGTGTCATCGAATTGTTGTCGTAGGAAATCACAGCATCTGCATGCATCTTTTTGGCTAATTTTGCAACTCTATGTCCAAACTTAACATTCAGTGAATCATTAATTTTATTATATTGATCTCCGGAAATATTCCGGCGCATCATAAACAGTTGATACAAGCCATACCACTCAAGAATTTGACAAACTTCAGAATCCTTGATTTCTGAGTTTCGCCTTGTATTCGCTTTTTCTGAATCATTTTTACTCAAAAATCGTTTTATAAAATGTGTCAGCGAACCAGTTTTATCATAAACCGTGGTGCAATATTGCATACGAAATCCAGTTTTCTTAACACCTATTGCCGTGTGAAAGGAATGCTGTTTTCCAGGGTGTGCAATTATTATCGATTTCATTTCATTTTCCTTTTCTTTCAATATCTCATATTCTACTGTGCCCATTCAAATTGAGTAAAAACATTGGAAGGTTTAAGAAAATAAGCAAATAGAAGTTGGACGGGATATATCCACGCCCTATAATCTGCACTAATGATAAAAACGTAACGCTATAAATAATCATTGATTCTAGATTGTTTGCTTTTTCCAACATTCTTTTCAACTTTGCACAAAGAATTCCAAATACAAACATACATACAACAACACCGATTGCTCCAAACTCAAAATAGAATTCTCCAATATTGGGAAATGCCATTCCTGATTTTGCTGCAACTGAATTCATTGCAGCGGTTGCTACTTCATGTGTTGGAGGGTACGGTTTTCCACGCCATAAAGCTCTGGGAATCATCATTACCGCTGTATATAGGAACATTTCCCGGCCATGCATATAATTCATTTTTTCGGGGAATGCTTTTACGACGCCATAGTATGCTTTGAATGTGCAAAAATCCGAATCAAAAACATCCCATAATGCATCTGTTCCTGTTGATACCTCTGTGATTTGAGTTCCTGTTCTCAAGTTGTTTCGAATACTTCCAAAACTTCCCATCAGAGAAAGTATCACCACACAGGCAACTATTACCTTCAGAAGATTTGGCCTTTTTTTAACGGTAAGATAATGTAAGACAATTGGTGCAAATAGTGCAATTACTAAGATAAATCGAAATCCTCTCGTCGCAAAAACAGACAATGTTATTAGATACATTATAATTTTAGTTATATTGTGTCCTTGCCATGCTTTCCAAAGATATAGCCATGCTCCAAGCAATGAATATGAAAAATTAATAAGAATTTGAAGTGATGAATCGCTTTGTTCCTGTGCAACTGCTCCTGCTTGCCCAAATGTCAAAACATAAAGTGGACTTTTTCCAGTGCTCATATCGTACACTACTGTCAAAAGCAAGCACACCATCCAAAACAACAACATTAATTGGCATTCATCAATTGTGCCATTGTTTTCTTGTTTTCTTCCTCGGTTTACTTTTCTGAATCTAGGCTTGATAAATGAAAATTTTTTATAATACCCAATACAAAAAAACAAGAAAGAAATCAAAAAAACAGTTGTGCCTTTTATGCACCCACTCATGGTATTGGCTCCCAAGATCAATGTCGTACCTCTTATGATACAAACTAACGGTGCAAAAATCAGCAGCGCAAAATACATAGCAGAAACAAATGCCATCGGTTCAAACAAATCGATTGGATGTTTCACAAAAACATTCCACAAAAAATATGCATAGAAAAAATATGCAAGCACAAGAAAATTATAGTCTTTCTTTAATTGAACGTTTAAATCTGAAGGCATCATTACAATCCAAGCCATACCCACGATTCCAATCAAGAAAAAGGACAGGACAATCAATATACTTCTGTCAGCTTTCTTCACAAACTTTGATCCTCACTTCTTATAATTTTCAAATGCGCTACAGCCATATTTTCTATTGTGTATCGTTTTATATATTCCAAGCTTTTTTGTGCCATAATTTTCCGCAGCGAATCATTTTGCAACAGAACTGTAATTTTCCCAGCAAGTATATCTACATTTTCTACAGGCACAATATAGCCATTTTCTCCATCCCTGATCAGTTCCAGCCCCGCAACACATTTGTCCGTCGTAATAACAGGAAGCCCATTGGCCATTGCCTCATTAACAACGAGACCCCAGATATCCTCTCTTGTGGGAAAAACAAACAAATCAGCCGCCTGATAGTAACATTTCAACTCTTCTTTTGTTTTGAAACCCTCAAAATGAACATTCTCCAAATGCAGTTCTTCTTTGATATCAAGATATTCTTTTGTTGGTTCTGCCCCAATTATGTAGAGCTCATATTCTTTATCGCATTTTACCCATGCGTTGAGCAGTACATCAAAGCCTTTTCTACGGATAAACTGTCCAACAGTAATCGCAATTTTCTTCATCTCATGCACTTTCCTCTAGTAGTTTCCTATGAGCCAAAGCCATATTTTCTATCGTATAATCTCTGATTGTTTGCAGAGCGTTATAGCTCATATCCCTTTGAGTCTCCCATTTTTCACCAATTTTTATTATTTTTTCAGCTAAAAGCTCGTAATCCTCAACAGGAATTACATAACCATTTTTGTCATCTTTAATAAGTTCTACTCCGGCGACACATTTGTCTGTTGTGATAACGGGCAATCCGTATGCCATTGCCTCGTTAACAACGAGTCCCCACACATCTCCACGCGTTTGCAGACAAAAAATATCCGCAGCGATGTAGTAATCTTTTAGATCCTCTTTAGTTTTGAACCCCACAAAAACAACATTATCCAGCTTCATATTATTCTTCATTTCAATGAATTCCTGTGTGGGTTCATCCCCTACAATGCAAAGTGTATACTCTTCTGTACAGATCCGCATCGCTTTCAGAAATATATCGAAGCCCTTTCCATATCCACCCAGATAGCTGAATCTGCCAACGGAGAGGATCATTTTATCCCCCCAGTTTCAATTTCTGACGCATTAGCATTTTTTCTTCTGCACTTGGAACTTGCTTCAAAATATCCTGTTCTCTTAACGAGCTAAATGGATACACATGAACTTTCGATTCGTCTGCCCCATAATGTACCAGATATTTTGTTGTCATTTTTCCGCTACTGAACCATCCTGAAGCAGCAGAAATAAAATGGTGTTTTATCCTGTATTTCAAAGGACTATCCTGTGATATTAGTCCACCATCAGCCTCAATCCAAAACGGAATTTTGTGCAGCCGCATATATTCGATTGCAAGCATCGCAGTCGGGGTAGAATATCCTCCCACAATGATTCTATCAAAGCCGCTCTTTATCACTTTGATAATCTCTAAACATAAAAACTGATCGCTTTTGGTTCGAATCCCCTTCATGAACTGAGCTTTGAAATTTTTAGATTCTGCTGCCCTCCATTTTTCATCACGATCCGTTGCTGTTCTTCCTTCAAAGGTCACAGTAAGGTCACAGTATTTTCCAAGCTCATTAAAAAAATCCACCCGATATGGAGATGGGATATTTGCCATAAATAATACTTTCATGCTTTCTCCTCTATCATCTCTGCAACCACCTGAATAGCCCCAGTCTGAACCAGTGCAGACTCTTTTATATGCAGTGTTTCCTTACATCCTCCTGTATCATAGGTAATAACCTTCGTACCACACGCCTGTGCTTCTAGATTAACCGTCGGGTAATTATCCTCATAAGTCGGATTCACAAATACATCCGCTGCCGTGTAAATCGCGGCCAGCTCCTGCGGACTGTTGGTGCGCTGGACGCCCTTGATATTTTTCGGCAGGTTCTTGATCTGCTTTTCGCTCAGACCGACCAGCACAAGGACATACCGGTCATCCAGTATCTCTGCCAACTTGTAAAAGTCAAACAGTCCCTTGCGATCCTCCCAGACATTAGCAACGCCCAGCACAATGATCTTATCTTGTAGACCATAGCGCTCCCGGAAGTCACTGGGTGTCGGCTTGAAGATGCTGGTATCAATGGTGTTGTAATGCACCTCGACCGGATACTCTTTCAGAAAACTCTGGCGGGTTAAATCGGCAAGCCACTTGCTGGGGGTGATGAGGGTCATGTTCTTCACCCCAGTAAAAGCCTTGCGCTTGCGCTCAAAATTCTTACTGACAGAACTCATTGCGAAGCAAGCCGGGTAGCGGCGAAGCTGAGAGCAGTACGAACAATGGCTTTTCCATTGCTCGCACTTTACCATGGTAAAGTACGAACAATGGCCAGTGAAGGCCCAGCAGTCATGCAGCGTCCATTTCACCTGCATTTCAGGATGCTGTTTGATCCAATCGAACAGCATCTCCACATTGATATAGTAGCCATGGAGATTGTGGAGCCACAGCAGGTCTGGTTTGTATTCCTCAGCCCACTTTAAAAATTCTTTGGTCGCATGCTTGGAGCCAAATCCATGCGTATCAAACAGCCGTGTCTGAATTGCGTGTATCTTGCAGTCAAAATCTGTGCCAATACGCACTGCATATTTCTGAAACTGCTCCGGTACAGTACCTTTGCGGCCATAGGCGATTTTGACCTCGTTGCCTTCGGCTTCCAGCTGCTGTGCAAGATCTGTGCAAATGCGGCCAGTGCTACCGATGCCGCATACTGAATTGATAAATAAAACCTTCATTTCTCACCCATACAACTTTTCATATTCTTCCACTGCGTAATGATCCGTCATGGAAGCGATGTGGTCACAAATCTTGCGCATCATGCAGACACGAACAGAAAAGTTTTTACTTTCTGCATTATCCTCTTTGTCGTTCCAGAACTTGTCAAAATCACTTCTGACTTGGCCAGAACTCAATTTGTATGCAGATACCATATCGGGATAATTTGTCCCCGACAAGCTATTTTTCTCATGCGTCTCCACCATAAACTGAACAATAGAAATATCCGGCAACTGCTGGGGATGTGTCGCGTATGCCTGAAACAGCTTACGGATAATGTACTGACCTTTTGCATTCATTCGCTCCACTTCAGGCGAATGGTGGATCTCGGTTCGAATCGCTTCACCAAATTTTTTCAGGTGTTCTTTTGTTTTCTTGTTATCTGCATCGCTATACACATCAAACGCGATTGCATTTTTGATATCATCCTCGTCTCCTGTGTGTTCCCGGAAAAAGTTGAGGCGGGTATTTTCATTCAGCTTGTTATCTGTCGAAAGCTTCAGGAGATTTTGATTAGAGCAGGTCACAATGCAGGTGACCAACGTGTTTACTACAACCTTGGATGCCAGTGTAATAAAACGCTTCTGGTCATAATTTTCCTGTTCCGCATCACGTTCCATCTCTTCAAAGCAGCGCAGATCACTTTCGCTCATGATCGTAATCAGGATCTCTCTGATTTTCCTGCACACTGCTTTAGCCGACATTGCTCCGCTTCTCAGTGCATCTTCCAAATCGTGATGCCACTGTGCAATTTCATCTGCCTGCTCCACTACAAAGCCCTCAAACGACCACGCTTGATGACCATCCTTCACTTCGAGATCCTTATTGAAGATTTCACAGTAATTGGGGCTTCCATCCTCGTCGCCGTATGCCAACTTCGAGTGGTGCATCATTCCCCAAAGGGTGTAATTGGTCAGGTTCAAGCCACTGTCACCGTAGCCATTTTCCAGACGTGCCGCCACACGGACGCTTTGAAGATTGTGCTTAAATCCGTATAATGGCTTTTTCAGCCTTTTTTCGCAGATTTTGTAACCGTCATGGTTTTCCTTATAAAGTGGCGATTCCGGAATTTTCACGGTGCTGCCCGGCTTCATGATCTGGTTCAACTCCCGCTCGCCCGCATGACCAAACGGCGTATGCCCCAAATCGTGTCCAAGCGCAATAGCCTCAGTCAAGTCTTCATCCAAGCCCAAAGCCTGCGAAATCGTACGCGCAATCTGAGCAACCTCCAACGTATGCGTCAACCGATTCCTGCGGTGATCATCGCTCCCGATCAGATAGATCTGCGTTTTTCCATCCAGTCTGCGGAACGCATTACAGTACATAATACGGTCACGATCACGCATAAAATCGCTACGGTAAGAAGCAGTTTGAGTTTCAGTATTTTTGTTGAAACGGCTTGCCAGCTCAATTGGCGCACGCAGGAGGTTTTTGTTCATATCGTTGCTCCTTCCTTCTTATACCCATAGCATCTCAGTTCCTTCTCAAGATGATTCATGAACATATCACGTGTAAAATGCTGCTCGTAATATGCTCGTGAATTTTCACCTAGCTGCTTTCGGTTTTCATTTGCAATGAACTTAAGCACAGCTTCTGCCAGACCCTTTGCATCTTCAGCACTTGCACAGTACCCGCATTTCGCCGCATCAATCACATTTGGAATTTCTCCAATTGCCGCACCGATTATTGGCTTGCCTGCTGCCATATAAGTCTGCACTTTTCCTGGAAGGGTCAGCGAAATAAACCGATCAGCAGTCAATGTCACAAGCATCGCATCTGCCATTGCATAATACTGTGGCATTTCATCCGATGGTTTCCGTCCATAAAAAATGACATTCCTCAGATTTTTTTCTTCAGCCATTTTTTTGAGGTTATCAAGTTCGGAGCCATCCCCCACGATATGCCACCGCAAGTTACTTTCTTCGCGAAGAATTTCTGCTGCTTTCAGTACCGTTTCCAGACTTTGCGCTGCGCCGATGTTGCCAGCAAACATTAAATCAATCGTTGATTTTTCATTTTGAATTTGCTCAACTTCATCAAACTGTGTTGCCGCATATTGCGGCAAATACTCAATTTTCTGCTCTTCCACACCATGTTGCTGAACGAGATAATCCTTGAACATCTGTGAGGTAATCAGGATTCGGTCCGGCTTGTTATATAATCTTTTGGACACAGCACCAAAAAACTTATACAAGGGCGAAGATTCCGAAACACCACCTGCAGCCAAACAAGCAGGCCACAAATCCATGCAATACATCACTACTTTTTTGTGATTTTTCTTTGCATATGCAAACGCTGCGCTACTCATCATGACTGGTGAGGTCTGATTGGTGAACACCACGTCGTAATCATCCGGCAACTTTTTGACAAGTAAAGAGGAGGACCACGCATAACTATAATAATTTAATAGACGAAATACGGCATTGTGCTTGCGTGGAATCGTGAAGGATCGGATGATATGCACACCATTGTGGATTTCTTCACGTCGTTTTCCTTTTTCATACCCCGAATAGGTTTTGCCCATTGGATAGTTTGGTACATCCGTCACAAGATCGACTATATGTCCTCGTTGGACAAGCGCTTCACAAATATCGGTCAGCGGATATGGCTCTGGCCAATAGTGTTGACATACAACCAAGATTTTCATACTATTGCTCCATTTGAAATTCCCTTGCAGTCGCCTGCTTCTATATCCTTCACCACTTTGCTCTCCCGTAGGATCACAATGCTTTCCTTCCGGAACTCCGGGTCAATTTTTCCGTCCACAACGCCCTTACGTCCCAGCACGACCTGAATGCTCTTCCAAATGACCTTCGAATCAAATTTCAGGCTAACATTCTGGACGTATTCCCGGTCATAGTAGACTTTGTCGTACACATCCACCGTGTCACGGCCGTTGATCTGTGCCCAACCAGTAATGCCCGGTGTTACCTGATACACCCCGTACCAGCGGCGCAGAAAACGTATCTCACGTTCCGTATACACCAGCGGACGAGGGCCAATCAGGCTCATTTCGCCACGAACTACGTTTGCCAGCTGCGGCAGCTCATCAATGCTGGTGTCGCGTAAAAAACGTCCCACTTTGGAAATGTACATCTGCGGATTTTCCAAATCTCCCGTAGCCACATTTTTAGGCGCAGAACTCTTCATCGTCCGGCACTTGA
>ULPZ01020590.1_pt1 | contig 11330 bp, 8 predicted proteins | sample 1953991 | NCBI WGS metagenome assembly ULPZ01 (sample SAMEA4835642, study PRJEB28245) | human gut metagenome | biome: gut microbiome; material: fecal sample | place: Denmark | collected 2008
ACCGCCATTCCCATCTTCGCAAGTGCCATTGATGTCTCCCTCTGTGCCTGAATATGTCCTTCTGCACTGCCCTCCTGCTTCGCAGCGTCCAAGGCTTCCTCAATCTCATCCTTCATAAGTCTTCTCAGCGCTTCACACATCGTATTATCCCTCCTCACCTTCTCATATAGCTCATAGTTTGCGGACATGCTCACCTGCAGCACCGCGTCCGCGTCTGATTTCTCACTCTTTCCTATGTAGCCCTCAGCATCCTTTAAAAATGTCTCTATATCCTTCTCATCCACATTTCTTGACAGCACACGAAAACTGTTATGCAGTCCCTGAGACAGCTCCTTTGTCACAACTATCTGTGTCGGAATAAAAAAATTCTTCAGATAATATATTCCATCATACATCTTTTCGATTTCTATTCCCTGTCTTTTTAGTGTGGCAATCATGCCTGCAGGATATGATTCACGCATCATTGAGATTGTAAGCTCATTGGCTGAAACCGCATCAACCTTCTCTCCCAACGCCTTGTACATACATGCATAGGCTGTTGCCTTATAAAAATCATCTATCGACATGGAATCTCCGGGACTTTTATATTCAATTATATTGTTCTGCCTGAATATGTGACCAATCTGATTTTTTATCCTGATGTTCTTATTCTTCTCGATTATCAGCAGATCTATCTGTAATGGCTTCCTGCTTAAATTATACTCCGAATAAAATTCAAGTACATCTCTGTCCTCATTGAACTCAAGTCGCGCAGCGGCACAGAATGCCGGATGCCACTGAAGCTTAATTCTCTCATTATTCAATTGTAATGCCTCCTTGTGTATTGCAGGAAACATTATGCATATCCAAAACATCGTGCTCCTGCTGTTGTCTATGGGATTCAAAAGCACGAATGTCTTAAACGCGAATAATTAGATTATACAGAAATATAAGAACTATGCTTTTAGATAAAGATACCATAATGTATCATGTTTAGCAATAGTATTTGTAAATTTCTATATTTAATATTATATTTTGTGTACCAATTTTACCGTCCCTGATGCTTTTCCAGCTTTTTCTTCTCCTTCAATGTGCATATCACATGTTGCATGGCTGCGCAAGGATGATGAAGAATCATCCTCGGTCCCGAAAAACGCATTACCTCACGTATTTTTTCGCGCATTTCGGGCTTATAGCAGTGCACCCTGCAGTTTGAGCAGAAGGTCTTGTTCTCCATGAACGGACAGCGGTCGCTCCTGCTTCGCGCGTAGCTTTCTAACTCCGCACATTCAGCGCAGAGCTCTTTTTTTGTACCATGCTTCCTGTTGCAGTACAGCTTTATCATAAGTGAAACCATAGCCTTCTCAGCCTCACGCTTAGCGGCAATATCTTTTTTATTACTCATAAAAATCCCCCATGTCACTATCAGCTCATCCGTCCATTCTCAACAGAGTACACCTTATCCGCAATCCTCATCGTGGACTCACGGTGTGATACAAGCACAATTGTCTTGTCCTCCCTGCCGTCATTGAGTGCCTTCAAAATGACTGCCTCATTGAGACTGTCAAGATTGCTCGTAGGCTCATCTAAGAGCATGAACGGCGCATTGTGCAGGAACGCCCGCGCAAGTCCGATACGCTGCCTCTCTCCACCGGAAAGTGTATCTCCAAGCTCACCAACCTGAGTGTCATAGCCATCCGGCAGGCTCATTATGAAGTCATGTACGGAAGCCTTTTTGCAGGCTGCCTCAAGCTCCTCCTGCGTGGCATCAAGCTTGGCAATCAGTAGATTGTTTCTTATCGTATCGTGGAAAAGCTGTGTCTCCTGTGTCACAAAGCCTTCCATTCTCCTTAGATTGTCCGTATTGATATGCTCAATATCATGTCCGGATATATTGATACTTCCATTGTCAACTCTCCAGAACCGCATGAGAAGCTTAAGGAAGGTTGACTTTCCGCTTCCGCTCTTACCTACAATGCCTACAACACTGTTCTTAGGCAGTTCAACCGAGAAAGCTTTCAAGATATCCTCACCATCATAAGCAAATGTGACATTTTCTGCGTCTGCACCATCAAAACCTATTTCCGTTTCTCCGCTTACATCCTCAACAAGCGGGCTTTCCTCCAGAATGTCAAGCACTCTGTTTCCAGCGGCAAAGGTATTCTGTAATGTACTTCCAAGTGCGGCAAGTGCCACGCAAGGTCCGAATGAACTCATGAGTGCAAGCACAGGGATAATCACTCCGTCAAAATCGACAAGTCCCTGCTTGTAATAGTATGCCGCTGTAAACAGCATTATCATGTCAAAGACCAGAATCACCGTATTGGTCACAGCGGTATTTCTTCCCGAATTGTTCTTCATGCGCTTCTCATCCGCGGCAAGAGCATCGCTTCTCTCATTCATCTGTGCGGTACGCCTTTTTCCCTGCCCGAACTGTATAATCTCGTCAAGACCGCGAAGGCTCTCAAGCACGAAGCTGCTCAGCTCACCCGACATGGTACGGAACCTCATTCCGTCATCCCCGCTCAGTCTGCTCATGGAAAGTGGGATAACTATTCCTACCAGAAGATATGCGCACAGAGCAATCAAGCCGAATACAGGTTGAAAGCTTCCAATAAACAGGCACATTATGATTGTAAAGAGAAATGCAATGCATATCGGCGAAATCGTGTGCGCGTAGAACACCTCAAGAAGCTCGATATCCGATGTGATAATCGAAATCAGATTACCTCTGTCCTTACCCTCAAGCTTCGCCGGGCACAATCGCCTGAGCGCGCCGAATACCTTGTCCCTTATAAGCGCTAAAAGCTTGAACGCAATAAAATGGTTACAGCCCTGCTCCGCATAGCGGAGTCCGGCTCTTACAAGCGCAAAAAACACCATGCAGGTAAATATCACCGCCACATTAAGGCTGTTATAGCCAAGATATGACAGGAGTGCATATCCAGCAAATATCGTTATGAACGAGGCACACAGATGTCCCGCAAGCCCCATTGTCACCGCTCCCACCATAAAGCCTGTGAGTGGTTTTACAAGACCAATCAGCTTCATGCATACCGTAAAGCCGCTTCTCACTTTAGGGCTGTTGCCATCCCTGCTTTTTTTCTTACTATTTAAATCTGAATTTCTATTTTTCTCGTTATTAACATCCACTGCCGGCTTCATTACGCATCAGCCTCCTTTCCAAAGTTTTCAAGGCTCTGCTGTGCATTCCACAGTCTTGCAAACTCTCCGTTTCGTGCAAGCAGCTGTTCGTGGATACCGCTCTCAGCAATACCGCCCTTCTTAAGTACATAGATACAGTCTGCATTCTTCACGTTCGCAAGCCTGTGGGATATGAGTATGATAGTCTTTGTCTTAGCAAGCTCCATAATCAGCTCCATAATATCATTCTCGCTCTCGATATCAATATTAGATGTAGCCTCGTCAAATATATACACAGGCGTGTCGTGAAGCAATGCCCTCGCGATTGAGAGCCTCTGTCTCTGACCTCCGGAGAAATTGCCTCCCGCCTCTCCGACTGCTGTGTCAAGACCCTGCTGCTCCCTTAGAAATGCCTCAAGCTTAACCTTTCTTAGTGCCGACCACAGCTCGTCATCCTTAGCCCCCGGTTTTCCCATGAGAAGATTGTCCCTGACACTCCCCTTAAAAAGAAAGCTGTTGTGGCTTATGTAGGTGATATTTCTCATAAGGCTGTCCTCGGAAATTTCCGACAGCTCCACACCACCGATTGTCACCGAACCTGTGTAGCCCTTATTTCTTCCCATAAGCACTGCCGAGAGTGTTGATTTTCCGCACCCGGACTCACCGACTATCGCCGTGAAATTATCTTTTTTTAATGTCACATCAATGCCATGAAGAATCTCTCTGTCCTTCTCGTATGAATAATGAAGGTCATGGCAGATGATATCCCCATCCCCGCACGACTTTTTAACGCCGGTCTGTGCATTTTTTTCATCTACATGTGCATTTTCAACACCGGCATTACCCGGCTCAGGCAGTTCAAGAAGCTTGAAAATCTTGTCGCTCGCCGCCATTCCATTCATAGCAATGTGGAAAAATGAACCAAGCTGTCTCATAGGAAGAAAGAAATCCGCCGCAAGCAGAATGATTAAAAGACAGCCCGCCAGATCAACCTCTCCCGCATTGAACCGGCTGACTGCAAGTATCATTCCAAGCGCCGCACCGCCGTACGCTATAAAATCCATTATCGTTATGGAATTAAGCTGCATGGTGAGTACCTTCATGGTAATCTTACGAAACTTCTCTGACTCCTCGTTCATCCTCTCATGCTTGTACGCATCCGCACTGTACACCTTGAGTGTCGTGAGCCCCTGAAGATTTTCAAGGAAGGTATCTCCGAGTGCTGTGTACTGCCCCCAGTATTTTGACAAAAGCTTCTTCGCCCATGTCTGCACAAGCGCTATCGACACCGGAATAAGCGGAACACAGATAAGCAGCACAACTGCCGACAGCAAATTCACCCTCACAAGCACCACAAAAAGCGTGAGCGGTGCCAGCATGGCATAAAAAAGCTGTGGAAGATATGCGCCAAAATATGTCTCAAGCTGGTCCACGCCCTCCTCAGCTACCTGTACAATCTCTGATGTCTGCACGCTCTCCTTATAGCTGAGCCCTATCCTTAAAAGCTTCTCATATATCTTCTCCCTTAACGTCTTTTTTACCGCCTTCGAGGAAAGATAGCTCATCCTGGACGACAGCCTCGCGCACACAAATCTCACAATAACCGCTGCGACTATCACTGCGGCAATCGGTGCAATACCTGCGTCCTCCCCATTGTAAAGCTGCATGAGCATGCGCGTCACCGCCATCATCATCGTTATATTAGCTGCAAGCGACACCCACTGGCATGCTACATTGCCCGCAATATATTTCTTGCTCTCGCTGACCGTGTTAATCAGCCTTTTGTCCATCATCATGTGTATTGCATTCTCCTTTCCCTTTTCTATACAGTCAATTGTGTGGGACAGGGGTCTGGTCCCTGTCCCACACAACAAAATGCCGTGACGTGAACGCCCGGCATTAGTATGGTATCACAAAAGTTAGATTTATGCAACATGTGTTAGTCAGAATAATATAACGTTTTTATCATTAGGCTCGTCAATCCAAAGACAGTTTTTCAAGTATGACTTTGTTCATATCATCATAAGAATCCCAATAATTTCCCTTTATTGACATTCCCGTATAATTGAATAAGTCCTTTATCATATCCATGATATCCTTCGGCGAAAAACCTGTAATTCTCTTGATTGACTCCTCCGTCACCGAAACTATCTCATGCGCGGCAAGATTTCTTATGCTTCCCTCAACACTACGCACATTTTCCACCAGCCTTTTTAACTGCTCATCCTGCGAAAAGCCGTCAATCAGTGCCTTCAAATGAATAGAATAAATATCCTTACCGCTAAATTGCTGTCCATTGGAGACAAAACACTGGTTGAGCGCATTTAAAGCGCTGCTGCCGGCAAGCTTAGCCGTAGACCATTTTCTGGCAACAGCTCCATTATTTTTATAGCTGTCGCAGTATCTGTTTATGTCAATCCCGCACTGCTTCCTCAATATCAGCTCAAAAAGGTCGACAACCAACGGCGTAATTGAGCGCACAAAGTCGACATATTCCTTTTTTCTCAATCTGATATCAATATTGAGTGCATATTCAAAATATTTCCTTTCAGATGATGTCCGTACCGGTAGACAGTTAAATCCCGTTCTCTGTATAATCTTATCAACTCCGGAAAAATCCAGCAGAAGTCTACGTGAAGCAAGATAAATCAGGTCGCGATACCGCGAATTTTCCTCCGTCGAAAGAGAATCAGCAGCGTCAAGCGCTGCCTGATAATCATAAACGGATATATGTTTTTTTATTATCTCCTCCTTCTTAATCTTCGATAAGGTAGGACACTTGACCTCATTGCACCTGTTAGCTGCTCCATCCCTGTTATCCTCATCAAGCTCCCACAGTGTCTCCACATCATAGTCCTTATGTATGTGCTCACTTATTCCCTTCTCCGGCGTGGCAACCTGAATTAACCTTGCCGGAAACTCCCCCAGCGTCTGAAGTACAAGCAGTCCACTCTTCATAGCCGGAGTACCTGACGAAATATTTATCAGTAAAGTATCTGTATCATCCAGCTCATCATATATTTCCCTAATTATTCCTCTAAAATCCTGATAAAAATAGTCAAACTCATGGACGCGCGTCAACTCCCTGCGCTCAATAACCGCATACTCCGTATTCCTGTTCTGCATCCTGTCAAGACGTGTCAGGCAATACATATACCTGTCATCCGCCTCCTGATAATCAAGCATCTCCTTCGACATATATAATATAACCTTGTCCGGTCTGTAGTTCCTGCATATATGCAGAAGTGAACCATCATGGCAATTTGAAAGTGAGATAGGGTCTGTTCCGCCTACCGGTGAAAAAAGAATTACTCTGTTCATTAAATGCTCCTTTATCAAATAATTTAACTATCAATAGGATATCAGACTACAATTACATCCTTATCCTCTATTTTTATATTCCTGCCAATCAACTCCACTTCGCTGTCATCCCGTAGCCGGTAAACTCTCACACTATCTGTTTCCAAATCAATAATTTTTGGCACCTCCTTCAACATTTTCCTATACAATGTCTCCGTGATAAGTGCTTCAAATGCCGACCTCTGTACTCTGAAGCCATAACCCTTCATTTTTTTCGCAAACCTGTATCTGCGCCTGTTGTCTACTATATCATAAATTATAAGAACATACATCTTTTTAACCGGCTGTATATCCTGCATATTCCAAAAATAATTTTCCATACACTTATCTTCTCCGCACAGTCAACGTATAACTATAGGAAAATATTCATCCACATTTTCAGTTTCTATAGCCTTTACAAACTGGTTCACCTGTAAATCCATCGCCCTCCGGAAGCTCACACTGTATTCCACATACGTCAAATATCTATTTTCCGTGCGGAACCTCCCTTCAAGCTTTTCAATATATTTTTTCAATGCTTCCTTTTCCAAATATACTCCGGGATTTTCCAAATCCATGTAAAAATCTTTGCTTTTAAGCTCATTTCCATTTAACATACTCAATGCCGTTGAATCCACCAGCACTGCACGCCACTCCTCCATAAGATCACTTGCCAACGTAGGGTGCTTTTCCCTGTCCTTGTGCATAATTCCAAAATAGGGGTTAAGCCCTTTTCCTTCAAGTTTTCCGTATAGTTCGTTAAGCACAATCGAATATCCTAGGCTTATCATTGAATTAAATGGATCCGTTGGCGGTCTTTTTGTCCTTCCTGTAAAGAAAAACGCAGGATTAATCAGTTCTCCAAGCTGCCCGAAATACAGTCTTGCTGCGTTCCCTTCATATCCCATAAGCTGCTCTATCCCTTTTGAATTAAGCACTTTTTCATTCATATTCTGCATTTGCCTCACAACAGGATACACGTCGACATCCGTATCTCTTGAATATCTCCTTAAAATCACAATCTGATTTTTTATTTTTGCATTTATGATTTTCTTTGCAAAATTAAGCTTGAACTCATCATTGCGTTCAATATCCGCCTGCCTTCTCTGCCGTCCGACATTGACATGTGTTGTGGAAATCAATCTGCCATAATACGCACCATACAATGAATAATACAGTATATTGATTCCTCTTTTAAGACACTCCGTGACACACTGTGTTGTAATTTGCACCTTTCCAAACACTTCAATAATTTCCAACATTTCTGCCGGAATACTTTGCAGCACAGCCCCCTTATATCTCACATCAAAACGATTCTCCTCAAAGCTGATACGTGCACCTTGTTCACACACATAGAGATAGCTCATCTAGTCTCCTTATCTTATATTGGTGTTTTGTTGTTTGAATATTAAATAGTGAAAATGAATGGGTTGTATTTTTGTCCCCATTGCGTTGGATTTCTTTTCAATAAAAAGAAAATGTCTGATTACTACGGAGATTACTTGTTTTCGTCCCCTTACGAGGCTTTCCTAATCTCAATTTAACGTAATGCTTTGGCGAAGAGAAGTCAAGGCACAGTTTTCGTCCCCTCATGGGGCATATCTAATCTCAATCGTTCATCGAGAAACATGCAGATGAAGTTGACTGGGTTTTCGTCCCCTCCCGGGGCATATCTAATCTCAATAATGTGGGGTTTGTGCATAAGCTTCGCAAAGCAGGGTTTTCGTCCCCTCCCGGGACATATCTAATCTCAATACGAAGGCTGAAAAAGGAATAGTATTCATCGATGAGTTTTCGCCCCCTCCCGGGGCATATCTAATCTCAATACAAGGAATATAAGTTAGAGTTTGGCTTTGACGCGTTTTCGTCCCCTCCCGGGGCATATCTAATCTCAATAGATGGTTGACGTCAGTAATGATGTTTGACTATATGTTTTCGTCCCCTCCCGGGGCATATCTAATCTCAATAAAACTAATAGCTATTTAATAACTTTTGACTAATTAGGTTTTCGTCCCCTCCCGGGGCATATCTAATCTCAATTCCACCGACCATGTATTACATGGATTTTTATAAATAGCACCCAGAAAGTGGGTGCTTATTTTTGTTTATTTTTTTAATTCTGCAAGTTGTTTTTGTAGAGATTCAATTTGTGCTTGAATTTCTCTTTCCTTTTGTTCGTTTTCGTTAATATACTCCATGATTTCTCCTGGTTGTACATTTAAAAATGCACAAATTTTATCTATGGTATCAGAACTTACATTTTTATTTTGAGAAAATTTTTGCGGTGTATTTACTGATATTCCAGCATTACATAAATCTTTCCATTGCATATTGCGTTCTTTTAAAATATTTGCAAGTTTGTAATATACTATCATTTTAATTTATCCTCCTGTTCACCTTCAATCATATCACATTATAATGTGATTATCAAGCTATTTTGTGTTAATGCACACTATAAAAGAGCAGACCTTTTGCGTTGTCTGCCCTTCTAACTGTTTTCGTCCCCTCCCGGGGCATATCTAATCTCAATGAAAGTATAGAGTTAATAAAAAAATTTGAAAATTCGTTTTCGTCCCCTCCCGGGGCATATCTAATCTCAATGTATAGTCGCTAATGATATAGTCACTGATTACTGTAGTTTTCGTCCCCTCCCGGGGCATATCTAATCTCAATTTAGCGTTGATTGTATGTTATCCTCAACATGTTCCTGTTTTCGTCCCCTCCCGGGGCATATCTAATCTCAATCATTCCTGCCGCCACAACTCTCAGATCGTTATCCGGTTTTCGTCCTCTCCCGGGGCATATCTAATCTCAATAATTATAAGCGAAAAGCGTTAAGCATCGCTAAAGATTGTTTTCGTCCCCTCCCGGGGCATATCTAATCTCAATTATGGTAGCCACAAGCAAACCATACGTGCCCCCGTGTTTTCGTCCCCTCCCGGGGCATACCTAATCTCAATAATCTTACTGCACTGTTTGAAATCTGTGACAATGTGTTTTCGTCCCCTCCCGGGGCATATCTAATCTCAATAGGAGTTTGCTTGTACTAATAGAGAGGATTGTGAGTTTTCGTCCCCTCCCGGGGCATATCTAATCTCAATTGTGGTGTTACTGCATATCATATTAGTAGTTTGTTTTCGTCCCCTCCCGGGGCATATCTAATCTCAATAGAATGGGGTGGGCTTAATGAATATCACTTCTACAGGTTTTCGTCCCCTCCCGGGGCATATCTAATCTCAATAATACGGAAGTGACAATATAGGCGATTACATTCGTTTTCGTCCCCTCCCGGGGCATATCTAATCTCAATAGTAGACAGTTTTGATTATAAAATTTGTTATTGGTTTTCGTCCCCTCCCGGGGCATATCTAATCTCAATATTACATTATGTTTCATTTGTTCCTTGATTGTGGACTGTTTTCGTCCCCTCCCGGGGCATATCTAATCTCAATTTCCAAAGCCGCTTATCGGTCAGACTGCATCAGAGTGTTTTCGTCCCCTCCCGGGGCATATCTAATCTCAATCCCGTCTTCTACATCGCCTTAGAACCAAGGCTTCCCAACATGGTTTGCGGCGGAAACCGCAAACCATGTACAACCTCATTATACAATCATCTTCTTTTGTCCGCAATACTCTATTTTCAGGGCATCGGGGCAAAATGGCATATAAACTATGAATTTTGTATGCTGATACGTCCGATTCCCATATCATATAGCTCACCTTTATACTTGGTACACTTGCACACATGTGGTGCCAAATGTAGCTGCAGGTTTTTGTAATGTTTATGATCCTTATATACTTTATCGTTTAAAGTATTTTTAAAGATATTGTCGACAACCTTTACGCCATCTGATGTGCACAGCGAATATATAACCGTCTTAGAAAGGAAGCCACATCCGCCCCCGATAAGCACGGCATTGCTATCCTTAATCGTACGTTTAAAGCGGGAATAAAAATATTGATTGCACACATCTTTAAAATACTCCAGAGCCTCAAGGATATCGTTAATATCATACTGCTTTAATATTGTTGTATCAATTGTCAGGTCAAAATCTATTTTTGTACCGGGTATTAATGTCTCGCGAAGAATCGGAAGCTGCTTCTGAGTCCCGTCAACAGTGTAGTCAATCTTCTGGCTGAGCGTCAATTGCCCCAGTCCGATAGGTTCGCTGTCCCCCACATACAGACCGGACAGACAATCATTCACTGCGCTCTTTCCATTCTCCTCGTCTCTGGAAAGAACATATAACACCCTCTGCTCAAGCTTTTTTATCTCAGGCATGATATATTGACTTCTGTTAGCTTTTCTTTCCGAAGCTGATTTTACTTCTTCTTTTATATCACAGTATTTGTCCGGATTTTTGTGCAGCTCCCATGCAATCAAAGCCGTTCTCAACATTCCCTTTATGCTGCTTCCCGGAACATAGGGATAACCATAGGCATCCTTTATAAACACATCTATCTCCTTCGGTCTCGCCTTAGGATTTAAAAAAGACTCCCCTGCGTCCATCTTATACAGCTTCCATGCCTCATAATCTTCCGATCCGAACCGGTGCTCCTTAAGCCATTGAGACAATGTCTTGCCATTCTGCCCGGCATTCATCATAAAATCAGTAAATTCCTTGATAACCCCTTTTTTCTGCACAGCCAGAAACATTTTCTGCATATCCGGTATAATGACTTCATGGTTCCACGGCATGTAAATATATTCCTTGGTGCCAAGCTTTACACCGCTTCCTATGTAAATCGGTGACAGTGCCTCAATCCTCATTCTGTAATGTTTTAAAAATTCTTCCATGTCCACCTCTATAATTCCATCAAATCGACTGTTATAATCCGCCTTTCTGCTTCGCGAAAGTCACCAATAG
>ULPZ01022072.1_pt1 | contig 11311 bp, 10 predicted proteins | sample 1953991 | NCBI WGS metagenome assembly ULPZ01 (sample SAMEA4835642, study PRJEB28245) | human gut metagenome | biome: gut microbiome; material: fecal sample | place: Denmark | collected 2008
GAACATGGGATATATCAGCATCCAAATCAACAAGGCGAAAGAGTCGGCTGACACGGGCGCATCCGACCATATCGAACGCAAGACTACGCCCAAGAACGCAGACCCCACACGCACCCACCTCAACCGTGAGCTGGTGCAGTTCCCCGACGGCGTGGCAGACCGTACCGAAGCGATAAGCCACCGCATTCGCACGGCGGGCATCAAACGGAAGATAACGCCCGACCAAGTGAGGGCAATCCGCATCGTGCTTTCGGGTACGCACGAGGACATGGCGAGGGTGCAGGACGAGGGCAGACTATCCGAATGGTGCGATGACAACCTGCAATGGCTGCACCGCACATTCGGCAGGGAGAACACCGTTTCGGCAGTGCTGCACATGGACGAGCACACGCCGCACATCCACGCAACGGTCGTGCCGATTGTGACGGGAGAGCGCAGGAAAGCAAGGAAGAAGCAGACGGAGGGCAAACGCACCTACCGCAAGAAAGCCGACGCCGTGCGCCTGTGCGCCGATGACCTCCTGACCCGAGAAAGGCTTGCCGCCTACCACGACAGCTATGCCGCAGCGATGTCGAAGCACGGCTTGCAGCGTGGCATACGGGGTTCAGAAGCACGGCACACCACCACCGCCCAATACTACCGTGACTTGAAACGGCAGACGGGAGAGCTTGAAGCCAACATGCGGCAGTTGCAGGACGAGCAACAGCAGGCGGAAAGGCAACTTGACGAAGTGCGGAAGGAAATCAAGTCGGAGAAGCTGGAAGCCGCCAAGACCGAGGCAAAAGCTGCACTTGTGGCAAAGGTCGGTTCTCTTTTGGGAAGCGGCAAATTGAAAGAGCTTGAAGCCGACAACCGCACCTTGCAAGGCGAGGTCGCCGCTCGTGATGAGAGCATTGAGTTGTTGCAACAACAGATGGAGCGGCAGCAGGAGGAACACAGCCGCCAGCTTATGGAACTGCAATCCAAGCACCGCAGGGAAATGGCGGACAAGGAAACGGCACACCAAAAGGAAGTGTCATTCCTGAAATCTATCATCCAGAAAGCCAAGAAATGGTTTCCGTTGTTCCAAGAGTTGGTGTATATGGAGGAGTTCTGCCTCAAAGTCGGCTTCAACGAGAGGCAGACCGCCACGCTCATCAGCGGCAAGCCGTTGTTCTACGAAGGCGAACTCTATTCGGAGGAACACAGGAGGAAGTTCATGACCGAAAGGGCTGGTTTCCAAGTGGTGAAAGACCCGGCGGACAAATCCAAACTCGCACTTGCAATCAATGGGCAAGTGATTGGCGAATGGTTCAAGGAACAGTTCGACAGGCTGTTTTCATCCATTCGGAAGACGGTTATATCGCCTCGTAAAAACAAAGGAATAGGGTTGTAAATCTGACAAACGGGAGGATCGCAAGTTTGTGTTTTGGTCTGCCTCAAACCGCTTGCTACCCTCCCGTTGGTTGAAACGTCACTTTATTTGTGCTCTAATCCTGCTCAAACTCGCTTGTGTGATACCCAAATAAGTGGCGATGCTTCCCAACGGCAATCGCTGTAACAAATCAGGTTCTTTCTCCAACAACTCCTTATAACGTTCAGAGGCGATGGCGGACAACATGGAAATCAACCGTTCCTCGGTGGCAAGCAACTCCATCTCCGCATAACGCCGCCCCCAATTGGCGATATGTAAATCTTCCGAAAACAACTCTTTCAGTTCTTTCCTTTCCAATACATATAATATCGAGTCTTCCATCAGCTCCATTGTTTCATATCCCGGCTCGTCATTCACATAGCCTTTCATGGAAACAAGGGTCGCTCCTTCCTTGCCAAACCAAAAGGTAATTTCCTTCCCGTCCACCGAGGTATAGGCGCGGACAATGCCTTCCTTGATGAAAAAGATGTTCTTCTCCACCTTGCCGCTTTCCAGCACGCGGAATCCTTTGGGATACGAAACTTCCGTCAAACATTGCCGCAACTTGTCCAAAGACGTGTCCGGCATAGCATATCTTTGATTGATGATTTCCTTTATATCCATAGCGCATTGTTGTATTCGGTGTGCAAAATTATAAAATAGCACATAGAAACGAGAATGAACGGTTGCTTTTTGTCAAATGCAAAATCGGTTTTTGCCAAATGTAAAAAGCTGTTAGGGATTACTTGCTTACTTTTGCGCCCGAATTTAATAAATCATAGGTATGAATTGGATAATCTTATTGTTGGCAGGATTGTTTGAAGTAAGCCTTACATTCTGCTTGGGGAAAACGAGGGCGGCATCGGGTATTGGATTCTATCTGTGGGGAAGCGGGTTCCTTGCTTCCACCATACTGAGCATGGCTTTGCTTGCCAAGGCGGTGCAGACGTTGCCTTTGGGTACGGCATACGCCATCTGGACAGGCATCGGGGCGGTCGGCACGGTCTTGATAGGAATATTCGTTTTCAAGGAACCTGCCACTCCCATCCGGCTTTTCTTCCTGTTCACACTCATTGCTTCCTTGATTGGATTGAAAGTCGTATCATATTGAGAGGAGGCGGAAAATGAAGTATGAATTGAGGGAGAATCAAGGCATTCCGGCACCTCTGCTGGCTTTGATGGCAGCCGCTACCGGACTTTCCGTCGCCAACTGTTACTACAACCAGCCTTTGTTGGGCAGCATGGCAAAAGACTTCGCGGTAAATGACTTTTCTGCCAGCATGGTAGCGACATTGACCCAGATAGGCTATGTGACCGGACTTGTATTTGTCATCCCACTGGGTGATTTGGTTTCACGAAAGAAGCTGATATTGACCAATTATATCGTTTCTGCGTGCGCCTTGCTTGCCATATCCCTTGCCCCGAACATCTACTGGGTGTGGGGCGCATCCTTGCTTGCCGGCGCATCTTCGGTCATGCCGCAGTTCTTCATCCCGTTGGTGTCTTACCATTCAGCACCTGCACACAAGGTGCGCAATGTGGGCATTATACAATCCTGCTTGCTCATAGGCATTCTCGGCTCGCGGGTCTTCAGTGGCTTTCTGGCTGATGTGTGGGGATGGCGTTCCGTCTATTTCGTGGCTTGCGTGTTTATGCTCGGATGTTTTCTGATGATTTACAAGATGCTGCCCGTGCTGTCTGCCCGCTCTCAAGAAAGTTATGCAGGGCTGATGAAATCCTTGTTGCGTCTGCTCTCCCAATACCCGTACTTGCGTATCGCGTCGCTGAGGGCGGCATTGGCTTATGGCTCGTTCTTCGCCCTGTGGAGTTGCCTTGCTTTCCGGATGAAACAGGAACCTTTCTTTGCAAGTGACGACATTATCGGGGCACTCGGTTTGTGCGGACTGGCAGGTGCATCCACGGTCGTATTCATCAGCGGCTATATCCAAAAGTACGGTGCAAGGTTCTTTTCTATTGCCGGAGGATGTGTGGTATTGGCTGCATGGCTGCTGGCATTTTTAGGGAATGACAGCTACCTGTGGATGATAGTTGCCATCCTGTTGATTGATGCCGGTATGCAATGCATCCATTTGTCGAATCAGACCAGCGTAGTCGCCCTTGACGCATCTGCCATCAATCGTGTCAATACCGTTTATATGACCATTTACTTCTTGGGCGGTTCTGCGGGCACTTTCGTTTCCGGTCTGTCCTGGCAACATTATGGATGGGCAGGCGTGGTTTGGACGGGAATCGCTTTTACTGTGGCTTCCTTGCTTGTTAATTATTTCAAGCCTCAAACAACATAATGGTGGATACAAAACAGGCTGAAAGAATATTTGGGATGATTCTTTCAGCCTGAATATTTTTTGTACCTTTGCATCCGAAGAGTTACTTGAACAAGCAAAGCGATGCAGACCACGGCAATTGGAACGGTTGCCAACTCATTACCCGAAAACGAGGTAATTCTTCTAACTCTCTTGATTTCAAAGGGGTATATCCTTTTTGCAGAATTAGAGAATAAATTTAACTCTCGCAACCCCCTGCTGCCATGGAAGTATTTGCAGTACATCGTTGCAGCCGGGGATTGCAAGAATCAAATCAGTTGACCACCACTGTAGGGAAATATTCGCTAAAGAGAAGTCGCGCTCTTTCCAGCTGTTCGGGTGTATTTTCTTTCACGTCTTTCAGCTGATAGTCCAGGCCCATGGCCTCGTACTTGTGTACACCCAGGCGGTGATAGGGCAGTATTTCAACACGCTGTATGCTGCGGTAGTTGCCCAATGCCTGTCCCAGCTGGCGTATATCGGCCTCAGCATCGCTATAGCCGGGCACCAGTACATAGCGCAACCAGAAAGGACGCTGGTGCTCCTCCAGCCAGGCGGCAGTGCGCAGTGTCTGCGTATTGCTGCGGCCTGTCAGTTGCTGATGACGTTCTGGATTGAACTGCTTCACGTCGAGCAATACCAGGTCGGTCAGCCCCAGGAGCTCTTCCACATGCTTGTTCCACACGCCCCCGTTGCTGTCCAGGCAAATGTGTATGCCCTGTGTCTTCAAGTCACGGAAAAGGGGAATCAAGGCTTCGGCCTGCACGGTGGGTTCTCCGCCGCTGAAGGTCACGCCTCCTTTCTTACCGAAGAAAGGCTTCTGGCTGACAGCCATTTCCAATATCTCCGCCGGCCGTGTCTCTTTGCTTTCGCCCACGGGGTCTATGGTATCGGGATTGGCACAATAGAGGCAGCGGAAGGGACATCCTTGCAGAAAGACGACGAGCCGGAGACCCGGCCCGTCGAATGTTCCCATACTTTCGTAGGAGTGAACTTTGATGAGTTGAGAATTGAAAGTGGAGAGTTGAGAGTTGGGAGTGGAGAGTGGAGAGTTGGTATGTTCTTTCATTTGTTCAATGAGCTTTTAGTGGTTTTTACAATCGTAACAAGCATACTGATAAGTTCGTTACAGGCAGGATGAAGCAAGTCGTAGTCTGCCGGACTGACGTAGTCACTGTCTTTCAGCAGCATTAGCCAATACTCCGTTTCGTTGGCTTCTTTCAAAGCAATATTCATTTTATTAAGAAAGTCTGCACGGCTTTGGGCATGTACTGCTTCCCGACACAAGGCTCCTATGGCTGTACCGCTTCTGAGCAATTGTTTTGATAGGGTATATTCATTGCAGGTGGCAGTTAACTTCTTATATAGACTTATGACGGAAAGAGCAAAGGAATAGGCTTTAATTCCGACAAGAGATTGGCTCATGGGTGATAAGTTGAGAGTTGAAAGTGGGAAGTGGAGAGTTAAGGGTTGAGGGTTAAAAAGATAAGAAAATGGAGAATTAGAATAAAACATATATTTTTTCCAACTCTCCATTCTCAACTTTCAACTCTCAACTAAACTAATTACATTCTTTCGTGGAACGAACGGCTGATTACTTCCAGCTGGTGCTCACGGCTCAGCTTGATGAAGTTTACGGCATAGCCCGATACACGGATGGTGAGCTGCGGATACTTCTCGGGATGCTCCATGGCGTCTTCCAGCATCTCGCGGTTCAGCACGTTCACATTCAGGTGGTGGGCACCTTTGGTGAAGTAACCGTCCATCATGGTTACCAGATTCTCAACACGCTCTTCGGCTGTGGGACCCAGTGATTTGGGGATGATAGAGAAGGTGTTGCTGATACCATCCTGAGAGTCGCGGTAGCGCAACTTGGCTACTGAGCTCAGCGATGCGATGGCACCGTTCTTGTCGCGACCGTGCATGGGGTTGGCACCCGGAGCGAAAGCAACGCCCTTGGCACGTCCGTCGGGAGTGGCACCGGTTTTCTTGCCATACATCACATTGGAAGTGATGGTGAGCAATGACAGTGTAGGACGGGCATTCTTGTAAACAGGCAACTTCTTCAACTCTTCGCTGAAGTAGTAAACGAGGTCTACACCGAGGTGGTCCACACGGTCGTCATTGTTACCGAAGCAGGGGAATTCGCCTTCGATGTCGAAGCCTTCAGTCAGGCCGATTTCGTTGCGGCGAGCCGTAACCTTGGCATATTTGATAGCCGACAGTGAGTCGAGCGCAATAGACAGACCAGCCACACCGTAAGCCAGGTTGATGCGCGGATTGGTATCAACGAAAGCCATCTGTGCCTTTTCGTAGTAATACTTATCGTGCATGTAGTGGATGATGTTCATGGCCTCGTTGTAGACGCGGGCAATCTCGGTGAGCACTTTCTTGTAGTTGTTCATCACCTCCTCGAACTTCAGCGTGTCACTGGTCAGCACGGGGATGCCTTTCACCATTACCGTACCGGTGTTCTCGCAACGTCCACCGTTGATAGCCAGCAACAGGGCCTTGGCCAGGTTGGCACGTGCACCGAAGAACTGAATCTGCTTGCCGATGGCCTGATAAGACACGCAGCAGGCAATACCGTAGTCGTCGCAACCGCGAACTTCGCGCATCAAGTCGTCGTTCTCGTACTGGATAGAGCTGGTGTCAACCGATACCTTGGCGCAGAAATCCTTGAAGCCTTCGGGCAGATCAGGACTCCACAGCACGGTGAGATTGGGCTCGGGCGAAGGACCGAGGTTGTAAAGCGTCTGCAGGAAGCGGAACGAAGTCTTGGTCACCTTGGTGCGACCGTCGTTGAAGCGTCCGCCGATGGCTTCCGTCACCCAAGTGGGGTCGCCGGCAAAAATATCGTTGTAAGACTGCATACGCAGGTGACGAACCATACGCAGCTTGATGACAAACTGGTCGATAAGCTCCTGTGCAAAAGTCTCGTTGATGCGGCCGTGAGCCAAATCATATTCAATGAAGATGTCGAGGAACGAAGACACGTTACCCAGCGACATGGCAGCACCATCCTGTTCCTTCACAGCAGCCAGATAAGCCATGTAAACCCACTGTACAGCCTCCTGTGCCGAAGTGGCAGGGCGACTCAGGTCAAGTCCGTAGTACTGGCCCATTATCTTAATCTCGTTCAGAGCCTTGATTTGTTCCGAAACCTCCTCGCGCAGACGAATCTGTGCATCAGTCATAGGACCGGTCAGGTTGCGCTTATCCTCCTGCTTGGCCTCGATAAGGCGGTCGATACCGTAGAGAGCCAGACGGCGGTAGTCGCCGATGATGCGGCCGCGTGCATAGTTATCGGGCAGACCGGTGAGGAATCCCAGTGAACGGAACGAACGAATTTCGTCAGTGTAAGCGTCGAACACACCGTCGTTGTGTGTCTTGCGGTAGTGGGTGAAGATGTCTTTCACCTTGTCGTCCACTTCCACGCCATTCTCGCGACAAGCCTTGGCCACAACGTTGATGCCGCCAAAAGGCTTGATGGCACGCTTCAGCAGCTCATCGGTCTGCAAGCCCACAATCAGTTCGTTCTCTTTATCAATATAACCCGCTTGGTGCGAAGTGATGGTAGATACTGTAGTATTGTCCAGTGCACGCACGCCATTGTTGTTGCGCTCTTCTTCCAATGCCTTCAGGCAGATGTCCCAAAGATGCTTGGTACGCTCGGTAGGTCCTTGCAAGAAGGATGCGTCCCCGGTGTAGGGTGCGATGTTTTTACTCACAAAATCACTTACGTTGATTTCTTTGCTCCAAAGCCCGTCAATGAAGGTTTTGTTCAATTCCATAATAAATTTATTTAGTGGGTTAAAAAAATGTTATCCTCGTTTTGGGGCTGCAAAGGTACGACGTTTTTCCCATATAAACTGCATATATATGTAGTTAGTTGTAAGAAAGAGGCTAAAATAGCTGTTTTTAGGTAGCAGACCTCAGTCTTCGACATACTGAAGAGAGAGAATCAGACTACCTTTGGCTTCCAACAGCTTCCCTTCCGACCGTACGCTCTCCTCTCCCCACTTCAGTCTTCTTTCTGTGCTGCTCTTCCACAATCATAAAGTAATCTTGGATTTTGAAATAGTTTCCATGTGCCAAGTATCGTTTTCTGTCAATTAATCCAATAACATCAGCCGATACTATAGAGAGACAGGAATGGCACCACATCTCTCGGATACTATCGTAAAACTTTACATATTAAGATAATTGTATAGACAACCTGAACGATCTGCCGCTATCTCCCTTTTATTAGTCAAATTAAAATATCCATTTATATTGCAGTATATAGTCAGTTATATTCTGTCTGTGTAAATTCTGACAGTTTTATTCCATAACCGAGATCAGGCCACTCAACGTATAATTCCCCATCGGAATTATGCTTTATGAATGCAATCCTCTGCGATGGATTTATTTCTGACAGGAAAGCATAACTTTCTGTTGGGATCTGGTATTTACAACGTTTTTCCAAATGATTCACTATAAGAGACAAAGAAGAACAGCTAATAATAACATCTTCTATTTTATATGAGTCACTAAAATCAGTTTCTTCGAAAAAGTCCTCAAGTGTTTTCATATAAATATCTCGTCCCTTACCTTCTTTATCAAACCGATTAAAAATTCTGCTCCATATTTTTTCATTTTTTCCATCAGGAGACGACAAATTTATGCGGCATAACATTTCCGGTAATTTATACTGATTTTCATCATTGGGCATAGCAACAAAAGACAATGTCTGATTATCAGAATTATACTCATAATTGTAATAAGTAATTATTTTCACCCGGTTTACCAGCTGAGTTAAGCACAGAATGTTTTCCGGAAATAAGAATTGCAGAATACAACAATCTAATACTTGAAATTCTTCTGTATTCTCTCCCATTTCCAAATGGAGAGCCATGTAAAAGCCATAATTAGAATCGTTGGGATTGTAAGCCACCAATAGCCATGCACAAGCACCTTGTTGGTAGGTTGTACCGGGAACAATCCAATAACTTCGTGCAGGCCAGTCAAATAATATGGAACTTTTTACGGCCACATTCAGAAAATCAGCCTCAGTGTAGTATCTGAATAGTATTATGCCGTTATATAGTAGCTCCCATACTGTTACAGACTGTTCATGCGATGTTATCACCGATATCAGATTTGCTACAGCCTGATGGGCACGAATATTTTCCGGATGTAACGAAAACAGCTCCTTGTCCAAACTGAATAATACCTTTCCAGTCATAGCCACCCCATCTTTTGTATAAGGTTCTATTTTTTTTGCCCTGAGGTAAAACAGCATCACCATCCCCCACAATATATTCGGCTCTTCTTTTTTCATCTCCTTCAGAACGGGCATTATATTTTTCCTGAATGTATCCGAATAATAATCATAAAAATCTTCTACTAAAGAACGGATAACATTTTCTACCCATTCCGGATGTTTGGTGTTCATCTCTGTTTGAATGTGGTCATTAAACACTTTTGTCATGTAACAAATACGTGCAAGAGCATATAACGTAGTATCCTCGAGTGAATATACACTCAAAAGCTTATTCCATATCCCGTTCACAAGCTTTTCGGATACAGTTCCTTGCATGAGGCGATACAAAGTCATCTTCCCCTTATAACCTAATATCTTAGCTAAAGCCGAAGTTGAAGGAGCAAATATATGATTATCAATCAGACATTGCAATATTTCTATTTTCTCATCCATAATAGTATCATAATTCTATATATTTGATACATTCTGTTCTATTGTATAAAGAATGTTTCTGATTCCTTTTCAATACACATTATAACACTCTATTTTTGCATCAAGTGACTGGTAAAGGTAAAAAAACTCCTGAAAACAGAGCGTCATGTTCAAGTAAAAATGTATATTTGTAGCATTCAATCGGAGAAATGATTGAATAGTTACATAAAGCGTTTTTTGCTTTTATCCTGAAAAACGAAATCGCCAAATTCAAAAACTCGAAGGATGAAAAGGACATGACGCTCATCTGTTTTGTATATGTTTGTACAGCCCGTGCTGTATCTGCATACCAGGACGGCGTGGGAGTGCTGTTTTTATTCATTATCGAGTTAGGCGTTTGGCGATGCCTGTTTTTTGATGGATATCAAACAAGTCCTCACGCCTTTATTGTATGGTCAAATCTAATGCTGAATTCTGAGGACTTATAAGCGTATAAAGTCATAGGAGGAATAGTTATGCCTTTGTTCAGAGTAACAGTAAAGAGATCGAGAAGCACGAACGGAGTTCGCATTGAAGCCGGTATGCACGTGGAGATTCCCAGCAGTTCTTTTTCAAATCCAGTGACTACGAATGGCGGCCAGGTGGTTGCCGATGCCTTTTATCGTATCTATGGAATAGATGTCAAGAAAGCGGGTGCACTGAATATGAGTGATTTGGATGTTCAGAAAATTGGATAAACTTATTAGTATAAACATAAAAAGAAATGAATATGAAAACAACTTCACAATTAAAGGGAATTATCGAACAATCGTTTAGTATATCAAGTCCCTATTTATTAGCAACAGCATTAGAGCAAATTAGACAAGAAAAAGAAAATCTGCTATTAGAATTAAGAAACAATTCTTGTATAAAAGTTCCCATTGTAGGAGATTTTAGTGCAGGTAAAAGTTCTTTATTAAATTGCTTTATTGGAAGAAATAGTTTGCTTCCCGTAGACATCACACCGGAAACCGCAGTTGCATACGAATTATACTACTCTACTAATGAGTTTGTTGAACTTTACCGTGATGGGAAAAAAATTGATGAACGCTCAATTGATGAGATAAAGAAATTAAATGTACAACCAGGCGACATTGCTAAGGTTTTTGTTTCCTCCCCTGAAATCTTGGATTTACAAAATAGAGGAATTATATTGGTAGATATGCCAGGAATAGACTCTGGTATCAAAGAACATAATGATGCAATTCTACATTATATAACTAAAGGTACTGCATTTATTTTATTGGTTGATGTTGGACAAGGTTCTCTACGGCAATCGACTTTGGCCTTTATGAGCGAACTTAGTAAGTATAATCTACAGCCCGCAGTATTGATTTCGAAAATAGATAAAAAACCAGCTTCTGAACTTAAAGATATAAAAGAATATATCACTTTTCAAGCAGATAAAGCGATTGGAAGTGAAACATTTGTAGGTTGCATATCTGCTCACAATAAAGAGATTAATGATTTTATTCAATACCTAGCAGCAATAGATAGTGAAAAACTAATTTCTGAACGGTTTCGCTCAAGAGTTATTGGATACATTAATCTCCAAATAGCATGTTTATCTACTCAATTAGATCTTGCTAATGTTAACTTACAGAATATTGAAGAAAAAATAGGGCAGTTAGAGGAGGAAAAAGTCAGAATAGCTGAAAGATTAGATAGTACAGTAACGGTAGATAAGCCTGAGAAATCGACTCAAGATATTTTGGATGCTGTGAATGAAGAACTTACCACACATTCAGAAGAAATAGCGCAAATGATTGTCAACAAAGAGAGTTCAGATAACATTCAGGCTTTGATTTTAAATTATATCCGCCCTGTTATTATCAATTCATTAGTGTCCCGTTAAAATCGGGACAAATTAATATTAAT
>ULPZ01030030.1_pt1 | contig 11188 bp, 13 predicted proteins | sample 1953991 | NCBI WGS metagenome assembly ULPZ01 (sample SAMEA4835642, study PRJEB28245) | human gut metagenome | biome: gut microbiome; material: fecal sample | place: Denmark | collected 2008
TCATTATTAGGTTGGGAGACGCGGCACGCCACGTCTCTACTGGGATTGTTATCAGGCGCATGCAATATTGTTATTCGCTGACTAAATTTCAGAGTTTATTGAGAAGCTTTCCGCCAAGGTTAATGGCAAATGCAGCCAGAAACGCCTTGGCTACACCCGTCACTTTGTCAACTCTTTAAAAGTAAATCCTTCTCCTGCTCCAGCACCAGCTTCTGAAGGTAAGGGAGCTGCTGCTCAATCAGAGGGCAGCAAACTTTGTTATAATGGAAATCAATGTCGTCCAGCAGTTCGTATGCCTGATCATCGGGCATGTCGCCGCCATAACCTGCAGCCACAACGCCGATGGCCATCAGGCGACGGACGGTGGAGCCTGTCACGAAATCCTTGGCCATCAGCCCCAGTTCGTGCGGCAAGACCTCATACGACAGGTTGCAATAACGCAACAGTTCGGCAAAGTCGGGCGACTCGGTGAGGTAGGCCTCCAGCATCTCCTCCTGATAGCGGCGCAGCAGAAGGAAGGTCTTCAGGTCGGGCAGTTTCTTCACGAACGGACGGCTCATCACCCAAAACAGGGCATGTGACAGTACAATGTGTTCTTCGTTGGGATGGTAGTAGAACATAAAATCTTCGGGTCGCTGGGTTTCGTGCAGCTGACGTTCTAACTTGTCGAACACACTCCGACGCTGTTTCATGATTTCTTGTCTGTCCATATTGTTTTTAAGTTATGAGTTACGAGTTCTGATTTTAGAGTTCAGATTTCATAACTTGTCAACTTGTCTGTCGTCTACTTGTCAACTGAAAGAAGTTAATCCTCATCTAGAAAGTTATAAGTTTTGAGTTATGAGTGATGAGTTTTGATCTTGAATCCACAAACAACGCCATCACCTTTGCGGCAGATACATAATCATCCCGCTTCAATATGACATCTATCAAAACATTTGTATCAAGAAATATACGTCTCATCCTATTACTTTCTTAATAAATAGGACAAACGGGCATCTTCCTCCATCTCCTCTTCGGTAAAGCCAGAAGCCGCCCCAATCAAATCTTTAACAGCCGATGGAATGTCAGACAACGAATCGTCAGTAACTGTTTCCTTTTTAGGCATCACCTGCACACTCGTAACTCCCTTGAGTAGTCCAATAGCTTTCTCTAAAATCGGCAGAAGACGAGAATCGCTTATTGTTACAACTAATTGTTCCATATCTATATCATTCTTTTCACAAAGATATATCAATTCTTTGAAATCTCCAATGATAAGCGTCCTGTTTTGACATCTCCACGAGCTTGCGAATCTTCCTTTTTTAGTTCCCGGCTCAAGGCCGGGATGACCATCCGGAAGGTAAGCGATACTACTGGCCATCCGGAAGGGAATGTAGTGTACACAACCGACAGTTGTCATCCCGCACGTGATGCGGGATCTAAAAACATTTCTGAACCTGCATTCTAGTTCCCGGCTCAAGGCCGGGATGACTATCCGGAAGGTTAGCGATACATCGTACCCCATCCCCCTTCCGGGGACTTCCCCTATTATGAGTTGTGAGTTTTAAGTTATGAGTTACGAGTTCTGATTTTAGAGTTCAGATTTCATAACTTGTCGACTTGTCTGTCGTCTACTTGTCAACTGAAAGAAGTTAATCCGCGTCTAGAAAGTTATAAGTTTTGAGTTATGAGTTTTGAGTCAGTTAGTATAAGTGGTAAATCACTCTCAACTCTCCACTCTCAACTCTCCACCTTCAACTCTCAACTCTCAATCACGGCTCCCCTATCGCCTCCACAATCATCCGTACCTGTACAGGCATGTACACACGGCTGCGGGGATTGGTGCTGGTGGCGTTGATGCGCTCGCGCAGATGGGGATAGTAGTCTATCCAGCTTTGCAGTTTGCGGTAAGCCACCTGGGGATTGAGCGACGGGAAATAGCATTGCGCCAATTCGGTGCGCCCGTAGGCGCGGATGGTGAAGTTGTCCATAGCTTTATACTGATTTTATGGAGGTAAAGATACTGAAAATCAATGAGAATTCATGGATAATGGAGTACTTTAATCAACCATAATCTACCGGAACGGACAGGTATATAGGGTTATGGACTTTTCTGGTTGAGCGGGTGGTATCTTTGTATTGTTCACCACGGGGAACACAGAGAAACACAGCATTCTTTCAACTTATTGCACCACGAAGGATACAGAGTAGCACAGAGGATATAGTCAATAATTCATAAGAATTTCAAGTTTCGGTTTTACCGAAACTTGAAGGAGTTAAAGGAGTTAAAAGGAGTTATCGCCCACCAAGGCGGGCTTAGAAGTTAAAGGCCAATAGACCTGTTACTGCCATTTTTTTCTTTTGCAAGACTATCGGCTTTAACTTCTAACAGAGCAAAGCGAAGTGATAACTTCTATAACTTCTTAACTTCCAATGAAATATCAAATCAGAAACTTAAGTAAGAATCTGTACGAATCTGCGGAATCTGTGGTTCGGAAAAAAATACTCAGTGAAACGCTGTGTACTCTGTGGTGAACCCATTATTAACTTTTAATTCTTTATTTTATGATTATCTACAAAAAGATTCAAATCGTGGGTGAAAATCACCCGTGTAATGGTCTGTGGTATGCACGACCGGTCATCAACGAGACGCTGGACATTGAGGCACTGGCCAAACACATGTCGAAGCACAACACGCCTTTCTCGCCGGGTGTCATCAAGGGCGTACTGGCCGATATGGTGACGTGCATCAAGGAACTGATACTGGACGGCAAGAACGTGAAGCTGGACGACCTGGCCATCTTCTCGGTGGGCATCGTCAGCGACCATGGTGCTGCCAGTGCCCAGGAATTCAAGGTGAGCGAACACGTGGCCGGCCTGAAGCTGCGTGCACGCGCTACGGGTGAGCTGAGCAACGCCCGCATTAACCTGGAAGCTACCCTGCGCGAACAAGGTACTTACTCCATAGAGGGTAGCACGGCCGGCGGAGGCGGCACCGATGAAGGTGAAGACGTCGGCGGTGGCGGTATGGGTTAAAACTCCTCTCCCCCCACCCGCCGCTTTTCACAAAGAAACGGGAGCAAGGTTTGTTTTCTAACCATCTAATAGTTTGGCTCACAAGGGAAAATACACCGAAATGCTTCCCACGTGGGGGGATGAGGAGAATATTTTGAGTTTTGAGTTTTGAGTTTTAAGTTTTAAGTTATGGGTTATGGGTTTTGAGTTTTAAGTTATGAGTTTTTTTAGACTCTGTGCTCCGTAGCACTGTACCCTAACTTGCTACTATATACTTTTGTTTATCAGCCGATTATAGTATTATCCGATATAAAGACGCGGCACGCCACGTCTCAACATCGTTGCCTCTAAACAGGATTGCTCTTTCTGTCATTCTGAATACGAAGAAGAATCTGGAAGTCAATGTGAAGCTGAGTTCCTTCACTACGTTCAGGATGACTGGAGAGAAATCCTTGAATACTGAATATATTTTGTCTAATTTATTAATTCTTTCTATTTATGAACAGCAAAACCAATCGTCCCAAATCCGTATGGAGCATCGTGTTTAAAGCCATAGTAGCCGTAGCCACTGCCCTGGCAGGCGTGTTCGGCATAACCTCGTGTATCAACGGATGAGAACCATCACCTTACTGATAGTCCACTGCTCTGCCACCCCTGAGGGGCAGAGCCTGGATTTTGAGGCGTGCCGCAACGACCATCTGTTGCACCGCGGCTTCAGCGACATAGGCTATCACTTCTACCTGACGCGCGACGGAGAGATTCACCGGGGACGGCCGTTGGAGAAGATGGGCGCCCATTGCCGGGGACATAACCGTCACTCCATAGGAATCTGCTACGAAGGCGGACTGGACAAGCTGGGAGCACCGAAAGATACCCGTACGCTGGAGCAACGGGGAGCCTTACTGGCACTGCTGCGCGAACTGAAACGACTGTTTCCGCATGCCCTGATAGTGGGTCACCACGACCTGAACCCGCAGAAGGCGTGTCCGTGCTTTGATGTGGTGAGGGAATACAGGGTATTATTTTAGAATATTCAGTTGAGAGTTGAGGGGTGAGAGTGGAGAGGTGAGAGTGGAGAGTTGAGGGTGATTTACTCCCTATAGAAACCAACTCTGAACTCTAAATTCTGAACTCCTCAACTATTTATAAACAAACTTATCCGCAGTTCTTATTATCACCGGGCAGAAGAAGGCTGTTCTGCCATTCTCTTGTCGCGTATCTTGTCCAAGTAAATATTCAGTACGGTCCAGATAATGATATCGGCCAAAAGCATACAGGTATTGTCAATGTAGGGCATCAGGAAGATATTGGCAGCACTGAAAACACATGAAGTACACAACAATCCTATCATGGCCTGACGCGGGGTAAGCCCTACGGCCAGCAGCTTATGGTGGATATGATTTCTGTCGGGTTCGAAAGGATTCTTGCCATGGCGGATACGGAAAAGTACCACACGGATAACATCAAAAGCCGGAATGATAAGCGTACTGAAAGCAATGACAAAAGCACCCTCTGTGAAGGAAGATACTGCCGGATTGTTCTGGCAATACTTAATAGCCAGAAAACTCAATGTATAGCCTAATGTAAGGCTGCCGGTGTCGCCCATAAATATCTTTCGGGCACGTTCGGCACTTCCGAATACATTGTAATAAAAGAACGGTATCAGTACACCAAACGTTCCACATGCCAACATGGCATAGCTCCACATGCCCTTCTCGGCAAACAAACAGGTAAACACCAGCAGAGCCACACTGCTCAAGCCGGATGCCAAACCGTCAATACCATCTATCAGGTTGATAGCATTGGTGATGAAAACAACGGTAAGGACAGTGAACGGCATACCTATATAGGGAGACAGCTCGTAAATTCCGAACAGGCCATAGAAGTCGTTAATCCACAGACCGGACAAAGGGAAAAAACAAGCGCAAAGAATCTGAATGACAAATTTCTGGCGATAGCGCACACCTACCAAGTCATCGGCAATGCCAGTCAGGTAAAGCAAGGTCATACCACAACCGAAAAGCAGCATTTCGGGTAATAAATGGGCTACATAATCTTCTGACAACTGATAGCCTGCCAATATGCGGATGGCATAGACAAAACAGAAAGCAAAAAGAACAGTAGGAAAGAAGGAGACACCACCCAAACGAGGGATAGCTCTTTTATGCAGCTTTCGTGCATCGGGCACGTCAAATAATCGTTTACGCATAGAAATCAGCAAGATACGCGGAATAAGCATCCGGGCAATAAATACTGATATAGCGAAAGTGACAACAATAGCTATAATACCCACGATATTAAAGATTTAAGAATAAAACAATCAATTATCAGATTCACTCTTCAACCACCTCATAAGGATAGGCGTTGTCTTCCACGTTTTTCAGTTCGGCAACCGCTTCACGCTGTTCTGCGGAATACTGCGCGGGGTCGCCCCATGACTGTATGATGGTACGTGCCTCGCTGGAAAGTTCTTCGTCGTAGACCTCGGAATAGCACAGGGTAAGGAGACGAACCTTGAGCAAGGAGGGTTCCAACCGGGGAAGGACCTGAAAACTGCGGTCGAGCAGGCGTTGGATGTGTTGCCGCTTATTGCCTCCATCGTAGATGGTGGCTTCGTAGGCTGTCAGCAGAGCCAGGCAGATGAAAGCTTCCTCTTCGGGGGTGCTTCCCTGCCGGCTGTACAACAGGTTGGCTTGCTGGTAGACCTCACTGTTTAAACGAGCAAAATGGTCGCTGTAAACGGGTTCACCGTCTGTGCCCAGGTATATCAAATCATGGGCAAGAGCATACAAGGATGAATAATCGGACATTTATATAGATGTAAGTTATTTGATTCAAGTTTCGGTTTTACCGAATTGAAAATCGGCGAAACCAAACTTGCAGGAGTTAAAGGAGTTAAAAGGAGTTATCGCCGTCTTGGACGGGCTTAGGAGTTAAAAGCCAATAGAGAAGCTAACAGCTCGCCATGCATCAGACAAACTCATTAATTCCTTAACTACCAGAAAAATATAAAATTCAGAACTTGAATTATTTGAGTTTTGAGTTATGGGTTCAAGATACCCCATCCCCCCTTCGGGGGACTTCCCCTGTTTCAGGGGAAGAGAGGGTTTAGCTTTATCTTGTCAACTTGTCTGTCGTCTACTTGTCAACTGAAATAATTAACCCGCTTTATCCGCGCAATCCGCGTCTAGAGAGTTATAAGCTTTGGGTGATGAGTTCAGAGTGATGAGAGTTCAGATTTAAGTTTTGCATCCGCACAGGCATTCTCCTTTTTAGTTCCCGGCTCAAGGCCGGGATGACCATGCGGAAGGAGCAAAAGAGTTCTGATTGCAGAGTTCAGAATTGAATTAGTATAAGCGGTAAATCACTCTCACCTCTCCACTCTCAACCCTCCACTCTCAACTCTCCTCTCTCCACTCTCAACTCTCACCTCTCCACTCTCAATCGGCTCTACCAACGATGAATGTATGTAGGTTGTGGCAACTGCCATGACCCCTTCAAGATTGACCACTACGCGACGGTCGCGACGGATACGGACAAACTCGCCTTCCACGCCCTTGAATATGCCATCGACAATGCGCACACGGGTGCCCCGGGGGATATTCAGTTCCTTGGGTTCGAGGTAGAGCACGGCCTGGTCGTAGTTGCCGGAGACCAGCATGAAACTGCGCATCTGCGCATCGGGGATGGACACGGGCTGATGTTTCTCGCGGTCCATAATGCAGCGGATGGGAAGAATGTACTCCAAATCGTCCTTCAGCTTGCGCAGAAGGGTACGGCCGGTACGGATAAAGACCAAGTTGTGGATGGCCGGCACGAGCTTGCGCACACGACGCTCTTGCTTCATGACGTTTTCGTAGCGCATAGGAATGAAATTTTCTATGCCGGCTTCGTCAAGATATTGTTTTAGTGCCAGTTCGCGACTGTAGGTGACACGAACGGCATACCAATGTAAAATCATGGACAGGGAGTTAGAGCGGATGGTCATCCCGTGCCTAAACACGGGAACTTATGCGCCCTATATGTTAAAATCAGAAATCTGAATCGCAATCCTCTTTCAGTCATTCGGAACGTAGTGAAGAATATGGAAGTCAGCGTATATCTGAGATTCTTCACTTCGTTCAGGATGACCGGAGAAAACGATATAGACTTTGAGAATTATAATCTGTGGAACTCTGCGTCCTCTGTGGTAATTGATTTTTCAGACACGAATAACGCGGATTTATATTTTATCTGTGGAACTCTGTGTCCTCTGTGGTGAAACATCCTTAGTAGAGACGTGGCGTGCCACGTCTAAAAAGGACGTATCAGCATTAGATATTTACCTGTAGTATTCTGTTTTTCAGTAATTTAACTCAATATCAACAGGGAGACGCGGCACGCCACGTCTCTACATTGCTGCATCTGAATTAATCTGTGCAATCAGTAGCGATTGATTTTTCAGACACGAATAACATAGATTTATATTTTATCTGTGGAACTCCGTGCCCTCTGTGGTGAAACACCCTTAGTAGAGACGTGGCGTGCCACGCCTAAAAAGGATGTATCAGCATTAGGACTTTCCTGTAGTGTTCTATTTATCAACAATTTAGCCAAATACCAACAGGGAGACGCGGCACGCCACGTCTCTACATTGCTGCATCTGAATCAATGTGTGCAATCAGTAGCGATTGATTTTTCAGACACGAATAACATGGATTTATATTTTATCTGTGGAACTCTGTGTCCTCTGTGGTGAAACATCTATATAAATGATAATCAATTGTCTTTCAGTGGGAAATGCGGGGAAGGAAAGGTTGAGAAAAGAGTATTCTTCAGGGACACCGGGGTAGCAAAGTACCTTCCGGTCACGTCATGTAATGCGGACATTTTCATATATATCAATGCATCCATATTATCCCAATACCTTCCACTATCCCAGCAGGAAGACGTTGAAACAGTTATGTAAGGAACGAGTAAAAAATGAACGGTGAAACGAAGATTAGATTAACTCATTATAAATCTGTCGTTTACACAAGCATGCCGTTTTTTAAACGTTCGTTTTGCGGACACAAAGTTACGTTTAAGAAATGGAACGACAAAATTTTTGTTAGACTAAATGTTCATCTTTTTAAATTCTGTGCATTAATAGGCTGTTTATTAACTATTTAAATTATTTCACTGCGGACAATTCCGGAGCATGTGTTAATAAAAAATGGGGAGACATTATCCTATTTTAAACAGGCTGGTTTTTAAATGTCCATTTAAAAAACACTTTCTATCCTCCCCTATCCTTTTCATTGGCGAGCAGCTCATATATATCAATCAGCTGATAATAAAATGATTATTTGCTTTTACACGGTGTATACTGTTTTTTAAAGCTTGTATTAAAAGACAGGCGGAAGGATGCTACACTGTAGTAGAGACGTGGCGTGCCACGTCTCAGGTGTCCGACTGGCGATAACAGCATAAACGGGAAACGTATATACTACTGATATTTAATATATTACAGACACATCCAGCAGGGAGACGCGGCACGCCACGTCTCTACATGGATTGCATTATCAATCCACCCACCCCACGTCTAAAAAATCAACTAACCAGAAAGCAACCAAGGCTGGCCCAGTTTATTGACTGGACTTGCAAGCCTGCTTACTGCTTACCACTGACCACTTACCACCGAATCCCTCTCCTGCGAACTTTCATAAATATTTTCGTTTTTACTATTTTTTATGTACGTTTGCAAGAAATTGCAGGAATACAAAATCTAGCTGTATGATGGAATACTACATCCTTATAAACAATGTGAAGCAAGGTCCTTTCAGTCTGGAGGATTTGCGAGGTAAGTATATTACAGGTAATACGATGGTATGGAGAAGCGGACTGGCACAGTGGGTACCGGCCTGCCAACTGGAAGAACTGGCATGCATAGTGAATTCGGTTCCGCCCGAGCCTCCCATCGCCATGCCCAAGACATGGATGGTGGAATCTATCCTGGTGACCTGCTTCTGCTGCCTGCCCTTCGGGATTGTGGGCATTATCAACGCTTCGAAAGTCAGCTCGAGCTATGCCCAGGGACTCTTTCAGGAAGCACAGCGCGCCAGTGCGGAAGCCGGGAAGTGGACTAAAATAGGTTTTGGCGTAGGTCTGGGAGTAGGCATACTGTATATCCTGATTTATGCCATCTTCTTCATTTGGGCAATGAATGAAAATCTCTGATAAACGAAAGCTGTACTGGGGAGTGGCACTGCTGTGCCTGGCGGGCTATGTGTATTATAGCTTTAACCCCAGCCTGTATGCTTTCTTTCCTCCCTGCCCTTTCCGCACACTGACGGGACTGCCCTGCCCCGGCTGTGGTTCGCAGAGAGCCATACATTGCCTGCTGCACCTGGATGTGGCGGGTGCTTTCAGACAGAATGCCCTGCTGGTGTTGTCGTTGCCCATCGTGCTGTTGCTGCTATGGGCGGAGACGGTGCGCACCAGCAAGCCGCAGCTGTATGCACGGATACACCGCCCGGTTTACATCAGATGGTATGCAGTGGCGGTGATGGTGTGGTGGATAGGACGGATATTGAACGGACAATGACAATGAGAAAAATAGAACTGAAGGAAAACGGGGGACTGCCCTCGCACATCTTATGGACACTGGCCATCGTTGCCGGTGTGGCGGTAGCCAATATTTACTATAACCAGCCGTTGCTGAACATGATAAGGCAGGACCTGGGAGTGTCGGAATTCAAGGCCAACCTGATAGCCATGATTACTCAGGTGGGCTATGCACTGGGACTGCTGTTCATCGTGCCGCTGGGTGACCTGTATCAACGGAAACACATCATACTGACTAACTTCTGCGTACTGGTGGTGTCGCTGCTGACGATAGCGCTGTCGTCGAACATCTACCTGACTTGGGTGGCTTCGCTGCTGACGGGTGTGTGTTCCATGATTCCGCAGATATTTGTGCCGATAGCCTCGCAGTTCTCCAGACCGGAGCACAAGGGACGCAATGTGGGCATGGTGGTCTCGGGCCTACTGATTGGCATACTGGCCTCGCGCGTGGTGAGCGGATTTGTGGGCGAGGTACTGGGCTGGAGAGAGATGTACGTGATAGCGGCCGTGATGATGGTGGTATGTGCCGGCGTGGTGCTGAAGGTATTGCCGGACATACAGTCGGACTTTAAAGGCAAGTATACGGAGCTGATGATGTCGCTATTCAGGCTGGTGAGGGATTATCCTGCCCTGCGCATCTATGCAGCCCGCTCGGGCATAGCCTTCGGCTCGTTTCTGAGCGTATGGGCGTGCCTGGCGTTCAAGATGGCGGAAGCACCGTTTTATGCAGGAAGTGACGTGATAGGCATACTGGGACTGTGCGGCGTGGTGGGAGCGCTGACCGCATCGTTTGTAGGCAGATACGTGAAGCAGGTAGGTGTGAGCCGCTTCAACTACATAGGCGGAGGCCTGTTGCTGCTGGCGTGGAGCGTCTTCTACTTTCTGGATACGAGCTATGCGGGCATCATCGGGGGTATTATCCTGATAGACATCGGCATGCAATGTATCCAGCTGAGTAACCAGACAAGCATCTTCGAGCTGTGTCCGGGTGCCTCCAACCGTGTCAACACCATCTTCATGACGACTTACTTCATAGGTGGCTCGATGGGTACCTTCCTGGCCGGATTCGGCTGGGAACATTGGGGATGGACCGGCGTATGCGGTGTGGGCGTATTGCTGACACTGGGGCCGCTGTCGCTGGCGGGTAAAAAGTTTCCGGCAGGGTAAGTTTACTGGGCAGTAGTAGAGAAGGTAAAGACGTGAGTCAGTGGTAAGTGGTAAGTGATAAGTGGTGAGTGGTGAGTGATAAGTGGTGAGTGGTCATTCAAACTCATCAACTAAAAAACTAACAAACTAATAAACTTATAGAGAATATTAATCAGCCCTACCCGCACCATCCGCGTCTAGAGAGTTATAAGTTTTGAGTTATGAGTGATGAGAGTTCTGATTTCTGATTTCAGATTTCAGATTTCTGATTTAAGTTTTGCATCCGCGCAGACATTCTCCTTTTTTAGTTCCCGGCTCAAGGCCGGGATGACCATGCGGAAGGAGCAAAAGATGCTGAGATTTCAGAGTTCAGAATTGATTAGTATAAGCGTTAAATCACTCTCAACCCTCCACTCTCAACTCTCCACCCTCCACTCTCAACCCTCCACTCTCAACCCTC
>ULPZ01043879.1_pt1 | contig 11103 bp, 4 predicted proteins | sample 1953991 | NCBI WGS metagenome assembly ULPZ01 (sample SAMEA4835642, study PRJEB28245) | human gut metagenome | biome: gut microbiome; material: fecal sample | place: Denmark | collected 2008
GATGCTACGGGTGAAACTGTCATTGGTGCATCTGTAGTAGTGAAAGGTACGACTAATGGTACTATAACAGGTATTGATGGTGACTTTTCTTTGTCCAATGTGAAAAAGGGGGATATCATTCAGATTTCTTTTGTCGGTTATCAAACAGTAGAGATTCCTTGGGATGGACAACCCATGAATGTAACATTACAAGATGACACACAAACCTTGCAGGAAGTGGTGGTGACCGCTTTGGGTATGAAACGTGCTACTAAGGCTTTGGGGTATGCTGTAACCGAAATTAAGAGCGATGAGCTGAATTCTAATGTGGTAAATCCAGTTTCTGCTTTGCAAGGTAAAGTAGCCGGTGTTGAAATCTCGGCAGGTGATGGGGGACTTTTCGGGTCTTCCAAGATCTTGATTCGTGGTGCTTCTACATTGGGAAGTAACAACCAGCCGATTTATGTAGTGGATGGCGTCATTTTAGACAATGCAATTAAAAATGGTGATGCCGACTGGGCTGCTAATGATACCGACTGGGGTAATGAATTGAAGAACCTAAATCCGGATGATTTTGAATCGGTATCGGTTCTGAAAGGGGCTGCGGCAACAGCTCTTTATGGTTCCCGTGGTTTAAATGGTGCTGTTGTGATCACAACTAAAAGTGGTAAGGGAAAAAAAGGTTTTGGTGTTAGCTTTTCTCAAACATTCGGTATAGACCATGTATATGGAGGTCCTGATTTTCAGAACCATCGTGGTGATGGTTACATGTCAGGTTATGCAGATTATAAGTCGTCCGGTAATATGCAGGACACTAATTCGTTTTATCTGAATGGTAATGGCGACCGTTCTGTCGCATGGGGAGGTGGTGTTTCCTGGGGACCGAGATTTGATGGTAAGCCTATTGAATTTTATGATTATACTACAGTGAACTATTCTCCTTATGAGGATAATTTTGTTGATGCATATGATAATGGTTTCAATTCCAATACGAACGTTTCGGTTCAAGGTGCCAATGATACCTCTTCCTTCTATACCTCTTTATCTTATAAGTATGCTGATGGTAATACGCCGAACAATTCATTTGAACGTATTTCTTTCTTAGGTAAGGCTAGTCATAAGATATCAAAGGATGTGGAAATTGAAGCTGCTATTTCTTTTGCTAATTCTACTCCGAGACAGGGTGGAGAAACCAATTTTGGTGAAAAATTTATAGATGGTACTTTTAGCCGTATGTATGACACTCGTTATTGGAGAACCCGTTACAAAGGTGCACATGGCGGATTGGCGGATAATGCTTATAATGATGAATACGGAAATGCTCCAGGTAAAGAGGTCTGGTGGAGTGTGTATGAAAATGAATACATTCAAAAGGAAACTTCTGTACGTCCAAGCCTTAAATTGACTGCAGATTTGAACAGTTGGTTGAAATTTACAGCCGAAGGAAATTATAACTACTATTACAAACGCAATGAATCTAAAGAATTGGGTAGTGGCTATGCCAATGAGGGAGGATATTATAAGTTAGGTCAGTACACAAAGGAACAGACAAACTTGAATGCCAGTTTCTCATGGAATAAAGAGGTGAAGGATTTTAATATCAGTGGTTTCATTCGTGGAGAATATTATCATAATTTCCAACAGGAATTGCAACTCAACACCAATGGTGGTTTGGTTATCCCCGGTCAGTTCTTTATCGGCAACTCAAAGAATCCTGTAGGAACTTCCGGAAATATTTCGGGTGAAAAGACTATCTTGTCATTGGCCGGTCAGGTGGCGATGAGTTGGAAGGACCAAGTGTTCCTTGATGTGACCGGACGTAACGACTGGTCGTCTTCATTGGTGTATGCTGATAAGCATGGTAACTATTCTTATTTCTACCCTTCTGTATCAGCTTCTTGGTTGATCCATGAAACTTTCCGTGGAAAGATGCCGGAATGGATCTCGTTTGCTAAGATTCGCGGTTCTTGGGCTCAGGTTGGTAATGATACGGATGCGTATAAGATCAATACAGCTTATAGCTTGTATGGTATTGATAATTCTTATGGTTTGCAAGTACCGGACACTTATTACGCCGCTAATTTGAAGCCGGAACGTAAGAATGCTTGGGAAATAGGTCTTGACTGGCGTTTCTTGAGAAATCGTATTGGTGTGGACTTTACTTATTATAAAGAAAATACTAAAGACCAGATCATGACTATTAAGGTTCCATCAGAATCGGGGCTATCCAATCAGTTGATCAATGCTGGTAACATTCAGAACCAAGGTATTGAATTGGCAATCAATACGACTCCGATTGAAACGAAGGACTGGACTTGGGATTTGAATTTTACTTATACCAAGAATACTTCGAAAATAGTGGAACTGCATGAGAACGTAGCTAATTATATCACTTTGGTTGGTGACGCGGCTTATGGTAATTATCGTATCGCCTCTGTGGCCGAAGTGGGTGGCGAATATGGTTTGCTGAAATCTGATGCTACTCCAAATTACGACCCCAAAACCGGTCTGCCTATTTTGGAACTGGCTTCTTACAATAGCCGTCATTCTGTATATTATACGCGTTCAGGAAAAGTGGAAACTGTAGGTTCTATCCAACCGGACTTTCTGGGTTCTGTAAATTCTTCTTTGAGATATAAGAATTGGACATTGCGTGCGTCAATGGATATGCGTTTTGGTGGTATGGTGGCTATTTATGGTTCTCACTATGGTACAGCATACGGTTATCTGAAGAGTTCAATGAATGGTGTGGACGCTGAAAACGGAGGTATTACTTATACTTCCATTTGGGATGGCCTGACATACGATGACGGTATTATTCCGGAAGCTATCATGCCTGGTGGACAGACTATCAATACTCCGTCCGGTACATATACCATAGCTGAGGGGGGGGAACTTTATGCTGATTTGGTAAATCGTGGTATTGTTGACCCTCAACATGCTTCTTCGTGGAACTACTGGAACAACTCATGGGGACGTGCTGCTGTATGGAAAAATAATGATTGGTTCCATGAATTGAATTACATTGCATTGCGTGAAGTTTCTTTGAGTTACCGTATGCCAGGTAAAATTGCCGATAAAATAGGAGCATCGGGTATTAACCTGACACTGACCGGACGTAACTTGGGTTATTTGTTGAATTCTTTGCCGAACAATTTCAATCCTGAATCCCTGCGTGGTACTCAGGCCGGGCAGTTCATGATTCGTTCGGTAAGTCCATATACGGCAAGTTATACATTTACTATTAATGCAACATTCTAATAATTAGAAAAATAGATCAATATGAAATCATATAAATTACTTTTGGCAGCTCTTGCTTTCGGGTCTGCTTTGATGACTACTGGATGCCGTGATGATTTCTCGGAAATCAATCAGGATCCGTCTGCGGTAACAACAGGAAATGTTTCTTTCTTGTTTGCTGAAGCCGTTAATCGATTCGATCCTCAAGCCTATTTGGAGTATTTTTATAATGCCCCAATGAAATATTCTTGGTCTGGTATGGGAATTTCTACTGGTGGTGCCTCTGAAGGTATTTTGACTTTGAGCATTGACGGTGACCAAAGCAGACAATATCTGAATGTATTGCGTGTACTTCGTGCTATGGATAAAGAAATGGAGTCATTGGATGAAGACATGCGTGCTCAGAATCAGGGATATGTGGCTGCGGCTCATGTCTTGAGCATTTATCTGGGAATCTATGCGACAGACATGTATGGTTCCATTCCTTATGTTGAGGCTTGCCAAGCGGCATATGGTGGAACACTTACTCCAAATTTTGATAGTGTGGAAAGCCTTTATGACTTATGGCTGAATGAACTGAATACTGCAATTGCTTCTTTTACTTCGGGTGAGGTGGTTATGAAATCGGAAGAGGATGTTGTCTATGGTGGTAATACTGCTAAATGGGCCAAGTTTGCTAATTCCTTGAAATTGCGTATTGCTGTTCGCTTATTGGCACAGAATGAAAGTAAGGCCAAGCAAATTGCAGCTGATGTGGCAAGTGCTTCTTGTGGTTATATCGATGCTTTGGATGAAGATGTAAGATTTAATAAAGGTAAAGTACGTTTGACCGGTAATGAAGGGTATGTAAACGATTGTATTTATCATTGGAGTAATGGCTTTACCGGATGTGCCGGTCGTGAGACTGTTATTAACTTTATGGTAGAGAATCGGGATCCGCGTGTTCGTTTCTTTTATAAAAAGAATTCATGGAATTCCAAGATTGTACAGGGATATTATGATGCAGGTCTGGAAATACCGGAATTTATAGAGAAGAATGTTGTTTCGGAAGTAGGTGCTGACGGTAAAAAGAAGTTTGTAAAATGGGGTGGTCCGGGTGAACCGTGGGTGCGCTATTATGGCATGACCGAAGCATGGATGGCAAGTAATGATAATACAGGTAAGTATAAATGGTTCTTCCCTTCATCCTATACAAATGCTGACAAGGAATTGTACTTGCATAATAGTGAAGGAAATAATCCGACTAGTTATACCGTTTATTCCACTTTAAATCAGATGATGATTATTGGTCGTTATTACAATGCTGCCGATCAGGTTTCGGGAGCTACTTTGCCGGATGATACCTATACATTCACTACTACTGATCGTCCTTGGTATGGTATGTATATGAGTGCGGCGGAAGTTAATCTTTATCTGGCTGAGTTTGCTATGCTGAACAATCAGGAAGCACAGGCCAAGACGTATTATGACAAGGCTCTTGCTCTTTCTGTTCAATCGTATGACGCATTGGCAAAAGATAATCAAGTGGCTTATTATAGTAATGTGCAAGGTTGTTTTGGTTATGATCCCAATGAAGGAGCCATTGACTTGAAAGATGGAGAAATTGAGGCTATGATGAGTAGTGAAAAATATGCTTTCACCGGTACGGCAGCTGAGAAACTGGAGAAAATCTATCTGCAGGAAATGCTTCATTTTACATTGTATCCTAATGAAGTGTATATTACAGCTCGTCGCTCCGGATATCCGAGCTATCATTCAACTATCTTGCCGCGTATAGACTATGCAGAAGTGCCGGCAACCAGCATACCGCGTCGTTTCCCGACAGGAGCAGTTACTGATGATGATATTGCTGGTGATATAAAGAAGGCGGCTTATGCAGAACAAGGGTTGACTATTACATCTTCTGGTATGTATAATTCTGTGCTTGCTACAGAACGTTTGTGGGCTGACAGGAATGCTCCGGTATGGGGCGCAGGTCGGTAACATGGGCGGATCTTCACTGTTTTTTTGAATAAAGGGGAGACAGAGAGATTTCTCTCTGTCTCCCCCTTTATTTCTTATATTAATTAAGGTAAACTCCAATGAAAGCGTTTCTAACTTTTTTCATCTTATATTTTTTTTCTTTGTCTGTTTCTGCGCAGCAGTTTAAACGGATATTTCTCTTTAATGATTTTGTTCAGGCCCAGATTAAATTTCGTAATCATTCTGTTTCTGTCGTTTCACTTAACTATGATGCTTCAAACAAAACAATGCTTTTTCGACAGGGAGAGGAAATGATGGAGATGACAAATCCTGCTCAAGTTGATACGGTCATAATAGGAAAACGTAAATTTGTTCCGGTGGGCAGAGGATTTTATGAAGTCGTATGTAGGAAAGAGGGAGTTGTTTACATTGACTGGTTGTTGAAAGATGTGAATATAGGTTCCAAAGGAGCACTGGGAACAGTGACACAAGGAAGTGTTAAGAACTTGCAGATGAGTGATCTGGGATTGAATGGAACTGAGATGTATACCCCTTATGAACGTCAGAAGATAGGAAGTACGGAAGTATATCGCCGGAAAAATGATAATACGTATTATATAAAGGTAGAAGGGAAATTGGAAAAAGTGAAATCTTTGAAACATTTGGAAAAGATATTTATTGGGCATAAAGACGAGATCAGAAAATTTGCCAAAGACAATAAAATAGATATGAAAGACATTCTGGATGTATTTTCCATTTTAGATTATTGTATGGAATTGGAACAATGAAATTGTGATAGGAGAATGTATCTTTTCTGTAAATCACCGGTTTGTAAGTTGGTGAATTATTTGAATAAAGCTAAAATGAATATTGTTTAGTTAATCTTTTGTTTTAATTTTAAAGCGGATTTAGTATCCATTATTACATGTTTGTATTGTTGAAACCTGCCGGGGTAGCAAAATGATTTATTTTATAAAATATTGTATTTGAACAAATTATTTATGAAAAACCTGAAGAAACTACTAGGATGTGTGGCTTTGGTCACTTTCTCAATGAGCTTGAGTGCTCAGGAACAGGTGCAGGGATTTGTGCACCAACAATCCAAGGCTACGGATTATGTGTGGCCTACTGATCAACAAGTATTGGATAAACTGGCTAAATGGCAAGATCAAAAATTTGGAGTGTTGTTTCACTGGGGCTTGTACTCTGTGCCGGGCATTGTAGAGTCATGGTCCATTTGTTCGGAAGATGTGGATTGGATAAGCCGTAAGGGAAATTTGCCTTATGATGAATATAAAAAATGGTATTGGGGCTTGAAAGATTCATTGAATCCTGTGAATTTTAATCCGGAACAGTGGGCGGAAGTGATGCAGGATGCAGGTATTAAATACATGATTTTCACAACTAAGCATCACGATGGTTTTTGCACTTTCGATTCTAAATACACTGATTTTTCTATAGCTAATGGTCCGTTCAAAAATAACCCGCGTAAGGATGTGGCGTTTCATGTGTTTGATGTTTTCCGCAAGAAGGGTTTTATGATGGGATGTTATTTTTCCAAGCCAGACTGGCATTGTGAATGGTTCTGGAATCCTTATTTTGCTACTGCCAACCGTCGTATTAACTACAAAAAAGAGAACCATCCGGATTGGTGGAAGAATTATCAGACCTTCACACAAAACCAACTGGATGAGTTGATGACTCGTTATGGCAGTTTTGATATTTTGTGGTTGGACGGAGGTTGGGTAACTGGTGATGATATCAATCTGGATGGCATTTTAGAGAAGGCTCGCAAACAACATCCCGGTTTGATTTCGGTAGACCGTAGCATTCGTGGCAAGAATGAGAACTATCAGACCCCAGAACGCGGCATTCCTGAAACACAGCTGGACTATCCGTGGGAAAGTTGCATCACGCTGAGCAATGACTGGGGATGGGTTCCCAATGCACCGTTTAAGTCACCTCAAAAGGTGATTAATATCTTAAGCGAGATTACGGCTAAAGGTGGATGCTTATTGTTGGGAGTAGGACCTACAGCGGATGGAGTTATTGAGGAAGAAGTGACAAAACGTCTGCATGAAGTAGGAAAGTGGCTGCGTTTCAATGGAAAAGCTATTTATAATACCCGTATAACTCCGGTGTATCGGGATGGTAATGTATGGTTTACTGCTGATAAGGATGGAAAGACCTTATATGCTATTTATGCGTTGCCCGAAGGCGAGAAGTTGCCGGAGGTCATTGAATGGAAGGGCAATTTGCCCAAAGGGAACATGAAGTTGTTGAAGGGGAATAAGCGTGTGAAATATGTTTTGAAAGGCGATAAAGTGGAGGTTACCTTGCCTAAGGGAATAGAGAATGAACCGATAGCGTTATCGTTTGTTTTAAAGAAATAATGATTATGGTAAGAAGGAAGAAGTTATTGTCGGGAGTGCTTCTCCTGTCCGGTATGTTATGCACCGGACGGGTTATGGCACAGCAATGGCTCTATAAACAGGCAGCTGTTCCTATAGAATATAGAGTGAAGGACTTGTTGGGGCGGATGACCATTGAAGAGAAGGTGGGGCAGTTATGTTGTCCGTTGGGTTGGGAAATGTACACCAAAACGGGAAAGAATGAAGTGACGGTATCCGAATTGTATAAAAAGAAGATGGCAGAGGCACCTGTAGGCTCATTTTGGGCTGTACTTCGCGCGGATCCGTGGACACAAAAGACATTGGAAACCGGACTAAGTCCTGAGTTGTCGGCAAAAGCATTGAATGCACTTCAAAAATATGCTGTGGAAGAAACGAGGCTGGGTATTCCGGTTTTGTTTGCCGAGGAGTGCCCACATGGACACATGGCTATCGGAACTACCGTATTTCCCACAGCTTTGTCGGCTGCCAGTACCTGGAACGAGGGGCTGATGTTGAAAATGGGGGAAGCTATTGCCCTGGAAGCCCGTTTGCAAGGGGCGAACATTGGTTATGGTCCGGTGCTGGATGTTGCTCGCGAGCCGCGTTGGTCACGCATGGAGGAAACCTTTGGGGAAGACCCAGTGCTGACTACCATCATGGGAGTGGCTATGATGAAGGGAATGCAAGGTAAAGTGCAGAATGACGGGAAGCATCTGTATGCCACATTGAAGCATTTTGCGGCATACGGTGTACCCGAATCCGGACATAACGGATCTCGTGCCAATTGTGGTATGCGCCAGTTGCTTTCTGAATACTTGCCTCCTTTCAGGAAAGCGGTGAAGGAGGGAGCAGGTACCCTTATGACTTCTTACAATGCGATAGACGGAGTGCCTTGCACTGCCAACAAGGAATTGCTGACTGATGTGTTGCGCAATCAATGGGGATTCAAAGGGTTTGTCTATTCGGACTTGATCAGTATAGAAGGTATTGTGGGTATGCGTGCCGCCAAGGACAACAAGGAGGCGGCAGTGAAAGCACTGAAAGCCGGTCTGGATATGGATTTGGGTGGAAATGCTTTTGGAAAAAATTTGAAGAAGGCATACGAAGAAGGCTTGATTACCATGGCCGATCTGGACAGGGCGGTCGGTAATGTACTTCGTTTGAAGTTTCAGATGGGCTTGTTCGAGAATCCGTATGTGTCGCCCGAATTGGCAAAGAAGCTGGTTCACTCTAAAGAACACAAGGAACTGGCACGGCAAGTAGCTCGTGAAGGGGTAGTGCTGTTGAAGAATGAGGGAGTGTTGCCATTGAGCAAGCATATCGGACATTTGGCGGTCATCGGCCCTAATGCGGATGAAATGTACAACCAGTTGGGCGATTATACCGCTCCCCAAGTTCGTGAAGAGGTGGCTACTGTGCTGGACGGCATACGTGCAGCTGTATCGGAAAGCACTCGGGTAACTTATGTAAAGGGATGTGCGGTGCGCGATACGACTGCTACTGATATTCCCGCTGCTGTGGCAGCCGCACAGAAAGCAGATGCGGTAGTGCTGGTAGTGGGCGGTTCCAGTGCCCGTGATTTTAAGACGAAATACATCAGTACCGGTGCTGCTACCGTTTCCGAAGATGCAAAGACATTGCCCGATATGGATTGCGGAGAAGGGTTCGACCGTAGTTCTTTACGTTTGCTGGGTGATCAGGAGAAGCTGATTAGTGCCGTGGCGTCTACGGGAAAGCCTTTGGTGGTTGTGTATATTCAGGGGCGTACCATGAATATGAATCTGGCGGCGGAGAAAGCACAGGCTTTGCTGACTGCTTGGTATCCAGGTGAACAGGGAGGAATGGGAATTGCCGACATTTTGTTTGGCGATTACAGTCCGGCGGGACGTCTGCCGGTGTCTGTTCCGCGCAGTGAAGGACAATTGCCTGTTTTCTATTCACAAGGTACGCAGCGCGATTATGTGGAAAGCAAAGGTACACCGCTTTATGCTTTTGGGTATGGTTTGAGTTACACCCGGTTCACTTATAGTGGTTTGGAACTCCAAAAAGGCACGGAGATGGAAACTTTGCAGACAGTTGCTTGTACGGTGACCAATACGGGTAATCGTGATGGCGAGGAAGTGGTGCAACTTTATATTGGCGACAAGGTGGCTTCTGTTTCACAACCTCCTTTGTTGCTGAAGGCCTTTCAGCGTATTTTCTTGAAGAAAGGAGAGAGCCGGCAAGTGATTTTCCATTTGAAGAAAGATGATTTGGGCATCTATGATTCGGAGATGAATTATGTGGTGGAGCCGGGAGAGTTTAAAGTGATGGTAGGTGCGGCTTCCAATGATATCCGGCTGGAAGGAGAGTTTGTGTTATAGAGATAGAATCGGATGAACCCATCCGGATGCTTTGTGATGTATTTTCATGCGAATGACGCAGATAACAAGGATAAACTAAAGGTAAATCCGTGTCATCTGCGTCATCTATATGAAAAGGTATCTTATTTCATCTTATAAATCAGCGTTCCTCCTTTCAGGATATCTTCATGAGAAATATAATTCTTTGCATAAGGTTCTCCATTCAGGGTGATGCTGTCAATATACTTGTGTTCCTTTGATAATCCTTCGGCAATAATGGTGAAAGTCTTTCCGTCTGCCAGGTGCAATACGAATTCTGGCATCTGCGGAGCACCGAATACATAATTGCCGCTTACCGGATCCACCGGATAGAATCCCATAGCCGAGAACATATACCATGCTGACATCTGTCCGCAATCATCATTGCCGCACAGTCCATCGGGTTCGGGGCGATATTGAGTATTAAAGATTTCGCGGATCAGTTCCTGGGTACGTTCGGGACGGCCTGCCAGCGTATATAAATAGGTAATGTGATGGCTTGGTTCATTGCCATGTGCATATTGACCGATCAGACCGGTCACATCCGCTTGGGTGGTTTCCAGTTTCAGGGTGAATAATGAATCCAGTTTGGTCAGGAATGGTTGTTCCCCGCCAAATAACCCGATCAATCCCGGTACATCGTGTTGTACGTGCCAAGTGTACTGCCATGCGTTTCCTTCGGTATAGTCACCTCCCACGCTTTCCGAGTGTCCTACCTGACTGGGATTGAACGGAGATTTCCAAGTTCCGTCTGCTTTTCGCGGACGCATGAACTGGGTTTTCGTATCAAACAGATTCTTATAGAAGTCGGCACGTTTGGCAAAATAAGCTGCGTCTTCTTCTTTGCCCATTCGTTTGGCCATGTCGGCGGCGGCATAGTCGTCATAAACCGACTCCAATGTGGAAGATACGGATTCTGTCTGAATCAAGTCGGTGGGCAGATAGCCATATTTCATATAAGTTTCCCAGTCGGATTTCAACTTGTGAGATGTTGTCTGGGTCTTTTTAATAGCATTGAAAGCTCGTTCGGCGTCAAAACCGCGGAAACCTTTGCGATAGGCTTCGGCTACTACGGATACTCCATGGTTGCCCACCATGCAATAATTTTCTTTTCCCCAAAGTCCCCAGATAGGCAGGAAGCCCTGTAC
>ULPZ01012621.1_pt1 | contig 11088 bp, 7 predicted proteins | sample 1953991 | NCBI WGS metagenome assembly ULPZ01 (sample SAMEA4835642, study PRJEB28245) | human gut metagenome | biome: gut microbiome; material: fecal sample | place: Denmark | collected 2008
TGCCTTTTTATCCATAACTTCAATGTCCCGTTTGATAACAACCAGGCAGAACGTGATCTTCGGATGATAAAAGTCAAGGCCAAAGTATCCGGATGCTTCCGAACTGAGGAAGGTGCCAGAGATTATCTGAAAATCATGTCCTACGTAGGCACGGCACATAAACAGGGATACAATGCTTACGAAGCTATCAAAAATGCGATCACAGGTCACCCTGATTTCATCTTTGAGTAAAGCTAGTTCTGAATAGTTACCATATTTTTTTTATTTTCTGGCTCCCCCCTCCTGACTGAGCCCGTCAGCGCCGGTGGTGAGACGCGCCAAGGCCACATCTTCATTTTTTGCTGCCTCTTCACTGTCATAAACCCCAAACACAGCATTTTTGAGCAGGGAGCCGTTTCCGTCCACTTTTCTAACGTTCGCGCGTACGAGTTCGTACAAGGATTCCACAGACTAACGCAGGGGATGGCGTGGATGGTGGGGAAGGTTGAGGGAGTGGGTGGTGATGCAGGAAATTGTTGGCACATCCCGTAGATATTATTTCCACTCTCATATCCGCAGATTCCCTTTGCATTCCATCCCACGATATAGTAAAATTGAGCCAGACCTATATGTACTAGAACAAAGGAAGGAGAACCTATATGAAAAAAACCAGAAAATATCTTCTCTGCCTGCTGACACTCGCTCTAATGCTTTTCCTGCCAGCCGCAGCAGCACAGGCCGCATCCGGTCAGCAGCCAGGCTATGTCAGCAGCATTACCGCCAAGGTATCCGGCAGCAACAAAGTAACCGTCACCTGGAAGAAAGCCAAAAACGCTACTTCCTACCGTGTGTACTACAAACAGGCAGGCGGCAAATGGAAAACCCTTGCCAACGTCAAAGGTACCAAATACACCCACACTTCCAGCAGGAAATATCCATTAACTGAAGGAAAGAAATATGTGTATACCGTAAAGGCATATAACCGTTACGGCCGGAAATGGGGTTCCTACGACAGAAAGGGCAAAACTGTCACAATCCCGGCTATCCCTGGCAAGGTCAATGTTACCAAGGTAAAAGCAAACAGTTACCAGGAAGTGCAGGTAAACTGGAGCAAGGCGAAAAACGCTACTTCCTATCATGTGTATTACAAGGAAGCCGGCGCAAGAAACTGGCGCAAGATTGACTCCGTCAGCGGACGTTATACCAGTTTCAAGCATTGCTCATCCAAGTCCTTTCCATTAGAGCCTGGCAAGAAATATGTGTATACGGTCAAGGCGTACAACGGAAACTTCAAAAAATGGGGTTCCTACAATACGAAAGGCTGGAGCGTGTCTGTTCCGAAGAAACCGGAAGGAAAAGTGCCGGGGACAGTCAAGTTATGTTATGTAAGCGCAACAACCGACAGCGAAGTCATCATTGACTGGGAAGGTGTAGAGAATGCAACATCTTATTGTATCTATTATAAAGAATCCGGGGCTAAGAACTGGGTTAAGATTGCTACCGTAGGCAGCAATACACAGTTTTACATCCACGAATCCTCTTCCGCTTACCCGCTGAAGGCTTCATGTAAGTACTTATACACTATAAGGGCATACAACAGTGCTTCAAAAAAATGGGGCGGATATAATACGAAAGGCTGGAGCGTTACAACTCCTGAAGACCCGGACGCTACACCAACGCCGCAGCCAACCAAAAAACCGCAGCCGACAGAAGCACCAAAGCCGTCTCCAAAACCGACATCAACCCCGAAGCCAACACCAACCGCTACTCCTACCCCTTCACCGGAAGAGATTGCGGCAAATGCTGAGAAGATGGCCAAGGAAGTCATCAGACTGACGAACATTGAGAGGAGAAAATACGGACTTACTGAACTGAAATATCACGCAAAACTTCAGCAGGCAGCAATGACCAGGGCGAAAGAACTGGAAATCAAATATTCCCACGAAAGACCTGATGGAAGAGACAGCGGAACCGCAGCATTTGAAGCAGGTGTAGGAAATCCTGGTGGTGAAAACATCGGAGCGGGATTTACAAAACCGGAGGCGGTTGTTAAAGCGTGGATGGATAGCGATGGGCATAGAACTACTATGCTGCAGTCCCACTACACCCACATCGGCGTAGGCTACTACAAAGGCAAGAACGGCACCGGATACTGGGTGCAGGAATTCTCCAGCGGACCGGACGAAAAATGCACGTTAACTGTTGACGCAAACGGCGGTACCTTCCCGAGCAAGGGCGGGGTGGAGAAGTTTGAGATGGCCGTGCCGAAGGGGATGAGCATTGAGGTTAAAGACCTTCCGGTTCCGGTAAGAGAAAATTATCTGTTAAATGGATATATATCATATTCTGATGGAATTCAGCTTAATAAAAAACCATCATTAAGTGGTACGTTACATTTAAGTTATAACCAGGTTTTAAAGGCTGATTGGTCTGAGAAACCAGAATCTGTGTCATCTACAAGCGGCACTGTATCTGTTGAATCAGATATCATAAATGATTTTTCTTCTGGCACAACATCATATGGTGGCGAAACAATAACAGATTCATATAATGACATAACTATTAATGAATACGATACGATTATATCAATCGAAGAACCAGACGATTTCGATAGCAATAATGAAGAAATCGAAATCTCAGATTGTGAATAATATAAAAATCAGCGTTCTCTTACGAGAACGCTGATTTTTATATATCCCCCCTCCTCCATCATATTTTTTTATTTGGCGGTTACTTTCAACTCACTACCTCACGCAGAGGTAGACCCACTGATTCTCTTATCACTTCCGCATAACCTTTTAATTTCAACTCACTACCTCACGCAGAGGTAGACCTTCTGTTCTTCTGTCATAAAACAACCAGTATTATTTCAACTCACTACCTCACGCAGAGGTAGACTTATTCCAAACATTGAAATTGCGATTTCAAATCTATTTCAACTCACTACCTCACGCAGAGGTAGACGACTAACCAGGACGGTTTCAACTACATGGATAAACTATTTCAACTCACTACCTCACGCAGAGGTAGACCAGCTGTGCGGACTTCTTCGAAGCCTTCTGCCTTATTTCAACTCACTACCTCACGCAGAGGTAGACGTTACCTGGTTTGTTTCCTGAACATCTCTCGGATATTTCAACTCACTACCTCACGCAGAGGTAGACTGAAACTGATACAGAATTTGTATGAAAGGATGTATTTCAACTCACTACCTCACGCAGAGGTAGACCAGTACCATACAAAAAATCACGGGACGATAATATCATTTCAACTCACTACCTCACGCAGAGGTAGACGAAATAACCGAAGGGGAGTGATACAATTGGAAAGATTTCAACTCACTACCTCACGCAGAGGTAGACTTTTGATACCACCTTTATAATTTTTTAATCAACATTTCAACTCACTACCTCACGCAGAGGTAGACTTGATACTCTGTCCAGGCATATAGCAGGTTCCGATTTCAACTCACTACCTCACGCAGAGGTAGACGGTAAGAAGTTCAAAGATATCAACCAGACTATCATTTCAACTTACTACCTCACGCAGAGGTAGACAAGGCTACGAATGTATTTCCGGTGTCCGAAAACATTTCAACTCACTACCTCACGCAGAGGTAGACGAGATCAGTGAAGAATAATCAGGGTAGACTTTTAATTGTTTCCATTAACATAACAAGTTAATCATTTCAACTCACTACCTCACGCAGAGGTAGACTATAGGGAAAATTAAAAGAGAATGTACATATATATTTCAACTCACTACCTCACGCAGAGGTAGACGGAGAGGGATCTCAAACAGATCCTGGATATCGAAATTTCAACTCACTACCTCACGCAGAGGTAGACAAAAATTTTGTATCCGTCCAGATCGCCAGAAGAAATTTCAACTCACTACCTCACGCAGAGGTAGACGTTACATTTCTGAATGATGTCAAATACGTTTGTTATTTCAACTCACTACCTCACGCAGAGGTAGACCGAGGGATTCCGGAATGGAGTAACAATCGATACATTTCAACTCACTACCTCACGCAGAGGTAGACTGGCTTCCAGTTTGCCTTTAACAGGATATGCAGATTTCAACTCACTACCTCACGCAGAGGTAGACTGCCCTACGGACCTTTTTTCCTGTCTCTTCCATATTTCAACTCACTACCTCACGCAGAGGTAGACTGGATCCAGAAGGGAGTAGCTTATGAGAATGAACAATTTCAACTCACTACCTCACGCAGAGGTAGACAGCAATTTGTCACAAAATCTATGGACATTAACCATAGATTCCATAACAAATCGCATAATAAATCTTTGTTTTTTCTGACATTTTCCTGCCACTGCATTTCTATATATGCCAGAGCCCATTGCCGTCGACAAAACGCAAAATGTTGTATTCCTGATAGCTGCAAAAATTCCTCTTCTTTATACAAAATCAAACTCCTCCGGTTTTTTGCATCCATCTACATGCCATGAAATCTCATAATCTGTAAATTCTCTTGGATGTTCCTCCTTAGGTTTAATATCAAATCCTCTCTGAATTTTTCCACTGGAAACAGCCGGCGTTTTCTCGTCATGCTGCCACCAGTACATTTTGCAGACTTCCATACTTCCTTCCGGTCTGGCAGAAGAAGCATCGTTTTCGAATAAGGTTTTTAATGCCTCTTTTAGTAATTCCGCATCTTCCTGACTGAATCCTGTTTTTTCAGCAAGCTGGACATTTACACTTCCCATCACTCTATATACAGCAAAACCTACCCTATGTTTAGTACCCATGGTATCGGAAGCTTTACTCTCTTTTCCAGATTCACTGTTCACACTCTTAGTAATCTGCATACTGATGATATCGATTGGAGAAAGGCTGATTGCCTGATGAATAGAAACGGGACCTCTTACTCCAAACGATACAGGAATTCCCTTGAATGCAAAAACCTGTCCAAAAGCTCTGACATCCAACCACTCTTTACACGCAATCGCTGCACATGCATCACGATTTGCATTTTTCTTATTTCCCAGCTGTGCTTTCAGCTCTTCACATCCATCTGCACGATCTTTTAAACTGGTATAACCATCATCTGAACGATCATCTGACTGCACAAAAATTTTCTGCCCAAGATCCTGAAGACGGTTTCTTATCTTTCTTTTAATACACACATCGGATATCTCACCATACCCATCCAGATTGATCCTTGGGCGATTTCCATTCAGTGGATCTCCATTTGGATTTGCATTATCTGCACTTATAAATAAAGTAAAATCAATTTTTCCTCTCAATGCACTCATCGTTTATTCCTCCTCTTCCTTCTCTTTAGAATCTTCCTTTTTCTGTTTCAGATCATAAGCCTGGCTATGAAAACCAAGAAGATATAAACCATCCAGTTTCTTGTTATCACTAAAGCTTTCTACTTCGAACAAATCATAAATATCATTCAACAGATTCTCATAAAAACGTCTCTCTGCAATTCCCAGCTTATTCACATATGGCTGAATACTTTCTTCGATCACCTTCCATGTCTCATAAGGTCTCTGAGAAAAAGTGCACATATATCTTTTCGCATTTGTAACCCTTGCCTTATCTCCATCATCATAAGTACGATATTCAATTCGATCTGCTACTGCCAGTAAACGTCCATACAGATAATTTCTGTCTTTTTGTTTTTTATCTAATGCCACGTTCCATTCCTCCTCGTATCTTTCACTTTTATCCTTTTTAACCAACGAACACGCCAGTGTTAAAACTCTCTCCCAATTTTTCCAATCTTTATAGGTCAATGGCATGGAAGCTTTTAATATTGCTCTGTCCACATAATCACATGGGATTTTATTTCCGTTCCAGATGCAGGGAATCAGCCTTTTCGCAACTTCCGCATATAATTTCTTTCCATTTGCATCTACAATCATAAGACTGCCTTTATTCTCTATGCCAAATAGAATATCTGCTATGTCCTTTACGCCAACCATTCCTAAAAACCGTATTCTCTTCTTATCTTTCTCTTTCCATTTTTCATGAATCCAGCTACAGCTTTCATGCCATTTTTTTATATTTTCCAGATATCTCGCTGAATCCAGAGTCATCTCTTCAACCATGGATAATCTTCCCGGAGTAGCTGCATCAAAACCGAGTAGAATCATTTCAGATGTATTATCTACCTTTTTTCCATATCCTCGAAGTGCACTGTAAAATTTTTCGGCAGTGATTGCACTTCCATCACATCCACTTTCTTCTCCAGACTCTTCATCATCCCAGTCATCATCCTCATTATATTCTGACGCAATGGTGTCCGTATCTACATTCCATCTCGGCATACTCAGGCGGTGGGATTCCCATGTAACAACTGCCAGCGTATCAAAAAATGTTCCCTGTTTTCGAATGATCCACTTCAATGCATTATGGATTTTCTGAGAGGTTTCATTTCCTACAGCAAAAGCATCTTCTTTGGTTGCAAAACGTCCCCGATAAGTAAAATTCTGACTGTCATTTGCGGAAATCAGCTTTGCCCCGTCACCCTCATTACGGATCTTTTTGGAATGAAGATAAGAAATAGCCTCTGTACTTCCGGTAAGGTAACATAATCCTATCTCTTTTTCCTGAGAACGCACATAATTTATATAACAGTCTTGAAGGGTCTTGTCTTTCCAGCATTCGTCCGGGGGAGCCTCAAAAAAATCTGTATTTGGCAAACGGATGATAAAACGCACAAAAGCTTTTGTCTGTACAATCCCCTGAATATTTTCTTTATCATCAATCCGGTTCTGCTCATTCAATTTTATAATTTTTTTCTCAATCAGATTGGAAATCAGTGTATTTTTTTTCAAATATAGATAAATTGCCCTTACTTTCTCATGACAATACTCTGACTCAACCCATTCTTTCAACTGAGAAATATACAGTTCATGACAGATTCCATCATCTTCATAATATTTCGTATAATCTCCCGCAAGGTATCTCAGATTATCGCATAAAGGATGTGGCTCCTTTCCTGCGGTACGACTTCCAGATTTTTCTGTAACCGGTATGATCGTCAATTTATCATTGGAATCTACCGGCTCTGCATTCATAAAATTCCCATCCTGGTCAATAGTTACTGTTATCTGTGCAGTCACAGTGGTATGAAACGGCGGCAAAAGCACATATGGCATATCCCTTCGATATTCAATGACACCTATTTTGTCACTGTTTATCTCATACAGATCGATCAACTCATTTACCCAGCTCACTCACCCACCTCCTCGTCGGTAAATTCTTTTAGACCAGTAAAATTATCTTTTCCAAAAACTTTACGTTCCATCTCTCTGATATGGCGTTTCTGTATGCACGCTTCCGGCCTTATAAATTCTATGATCCCCCCTTTTTTCATAACCGGTCTCCAGAAACGTACTGTCATTTTCCCCTTGTCTTCTGGAAGAATAGCTTCATCTGCATATGTGATTCCATGATACATGAATCCATAGTCTATCTCTCCTGGCATATCATCATAATGGCTTTCTCCTTCTCCAAATACACATGGCTCAACAAATGCCTGACATTCTCTTGTCCCCAAAAAAATATCTCTACGGCCTCCTCTTTCTACCATACGCTTTGCAATATTATGATGTTTGTGTTCATTTCGGTCATCCTTTAATTCTATATGGTTAAGATTAAACTCAAAATGCGCTCGCACCTGATAACGTACATCTTTCAGATAAGTATAATAAGCCAGTTCATTTCCACCATTATAGGCAATCGGACGAATTCCTTTTGTCTCAGTTTGAATAGGGTTCATAACACGTACAGCATCTATGATCCACATGATCGTTGGCTTCCAGTAAATGCTTTCTGTAATTCCTCGCAAAGCTTCATACGTCGGAATATGATAACTTGTTTTCTCACCGCCAACTCTCATGACTGGATCAGAAAATAATGCATATGGACCACATACTTCAAACTCTATTGTATTTCTGTATTTCTTCATAGCTTCTGCCCCCTATATGTTACAAAAATCCATTTTGGGTTCATCCACAACCCCCACTTTCTTATCATAATAGCCATCACATAGTACCAGAATCCCCTCACTGTTTTCGTATACGGTATTTCCGAGTTTATTTCTCCTGCTCTCTGAAATACCAACGGTATATCTTTGTAATTTTCTCAGTATCTTTTTCTTTTCTGTCTCTGTACGCACTTGCGACAGTTCTTTTAATAGCAACTTTGGTTCAATACCATATGGCACTACAACGCTTAATTTATAAGTGTCAGAAATCACTTCGAACTCACTCCCTGCTGTTTGAAAAGCCTGAGGCAGCTTTGTACGAACTTTTTCTTTATGTTTCCGGCAATATTGATTCTGCCCAATTTGGTTTTTCCCTAGTAAATCTGTCAGTGTTACCGTTACGTCACATACTTCAACTGGAAATTTGGTTTCTAGCTTTCTTAACTGCGAACGATAAACCGAATAATAAAATTTTATAGCTATTTCTGAATCTAATGAATAATTAAACTTCTTATTATCATACTTAAAATCGTCCAAGATTTTCTGTAGTGCAGCCTGTGCATCTCTGATTTCCCGCAAACGTTCCAGATGTTCTGCATCATGAGCCATCTGGACAATATAAGCTGCTCCCATTTTTCCAAGTTCTTTATGTCGATTACATCTTCCTGCTGCCTGGATAACATTATCAAGTCCTGCTTTTGATCGTATCACGCATCCAAAAGAAAAATTCACTCCGGCTTCTACCACCTGTGTGCTCACACAAATAATCTTTTTGTCTCTTTTCCTTAATGCGTTTCTTATCTCTGCCAATGTATCCAATTTATGCTGCGGACACATATTATTACTCAGATGAAAAATCTCATATTCTTCCGTGCAACAATCTTCTAGTTTTTGAAACACCTCAAATGCACACTTTGTAGTATTTAAAATTACCAATGTACTGCGATATTCTTCCGTTTTTTCCAATACAAACTCTTTTAAATCCTCTGTTTCCATTCCCCCTTGATAACGTTCATTTTTTGTTTCATCAATAATTTCCACTCTTTTGAAAGCTTTTGCATATTTTTCGGATTCTCCTGACATTTCCAGACACTTACAGATATTATTCTCTTCAAGAGAAGCTAATGTCGGCTGTGTAGCAGAACATAATACTACGGTTGTCCCACAAAACTGCGAAAGGAAATTCACCGCCAAATTAAAAAGTTCTGTACATTTAACCGGGAATGCCTGTACCTCATCAAATATAATGATACTGTTGCATAAATTATGCATTCTTCGAATACAGTTCTTCTGGTCAGAAAATAATGTATTTAGAATCTGCACGGCTGTTGTTACAATAATTGGTGAATCCCAAGTTTCTGTGAGATTTCTATATTTTTCCTCTTCTCCCTCTTCACAGATGACATTGCAATGATGTTCTAAAACAGCTGAAGGTATTCCTGTTGCTTTACGAATTTCTTCTGCATTCTGCTCCAAGATAGAATTAAATGGCGCTATATAAATAATCCGATGTTTCTGCTCTTTCTTCGCATGATAGAGTGCAAATCGAAGACTGCTGAGTGTTTTTCCTGCACCCGTTGGTACTGTCAGACGATATAATTTCTGATCTGTTTCTGCAGCTCTCCGGCAGGAGTCAGATATCTCCTGCCGGAAAACATTCAGTTGCTTTCCATTATCCGGATTATTTTGGATTTCATTTCTCAGATACTGTTCAAAATTCTGTATGCATTTCTCCCATATTTCCTGTGTTTCTTCCTGTGACATCCTTTTCGATAATGGAATATCCTGAAAAAAGCATGCTGTATCAGTCCAGTCGCCATCAATCAGCAAAGATAATGCAGTCCGCAGATACATTCCCAGATAAAAATATCTGCTACCATATTTTTTTCCAGAGGAATCATACTTTTTAACAAATCCGTTTATCTTTTTGAGAATTTCCTGATATGACTGAACTGCCTTCTCTCCTGCTTTCTCCAACATTGTTCTGTCATAAATCTGAAAAAATCCCTCTTTGATATGTCTATACTCAATTTCTTTTTTCAGCCGGCGTTCCTGTAGACTTTGACCATTTTCCAGATTAATGCAGTCTTCCATACCGTGGTGAAAATAAATTAATGTACTGATAAATTCTGAAACAGGCTCCTCTTTCATCAATTCAAGTGCAATTCTTCCACCCGCGGTAGAATGATCCAGTCCATGTTTATGTACCTTATCTCCCAGTTCCAGAATATTCTTAAAATCATCCTGATTTGCTGTGCCAAGTTTTCCTGCATCATGAAGAATTCCTGCCAGTTCAACAATACTTCTCAATTCTGGAAGTTCACAGGCATCCCTCGCAAAACGCGCAACATTTCCAGCATGCTCCTGCATAGACTGACATCTTTTTGTTTCATAATCTACATGAGCCAGTTTACATTCTTCTGTTTCCAGAATACTTGTTTTTTTATTTTTCATCCAGTACTCCTTGTATCATATGTCTGTTTTTCCATTATTCTATTTTTAATTTTTATGTATTTTTACTATATTTTACCAAGTTCATAACCTTAGTGCAAGGCAGATATCGAAAAAACGTTCGATTTTCTATATTTGCCTTACAGATGAGGTATCGGTCTTTATTCACGTGGTAACATCAGTAAATTATCTTTCGATGTGCCATTAGCTACAGATCGAACATATTTCTCTCCCTGTATGCTCATTGCTGGAATAAGATATGGATATGGTGCAATATTTACGGTAATAGTTTTGGGGAATTTTTACAGATAATCGTAAACCTCTGATTTCTTCCAATATGTATTCGCAGCATCTATATAGATAGAATCTATATCCTGTACATTTCTGGAATCACCACAGTTACGTTTCATTTTGATCTTAATCGCTTTCATATTAAAAGCCTCCTTATGATATTTTTATAGAATCTGCAGATTCGTTGTTGTAATGAAAATATCATAGAAAGACTTTACAAAAATCGTGAAATAATTTAGAATAGATTTGCTACATGCTATTCAAATTATTTGGATTGCATTTCTATGATGAGCCGTCTGATACGCCAATATCAGATGGCTTTTTCACTACATCTTTACTATACTGCACTGGTACTTTATTGTCAATACATTTTTAAATTCGTTTCACAATTAAAATATATAATA
>ULPZ01042491.1_pt1 | contig 11083 bp, 9 predicted proteins | sample 1953991 | NCBI WGS metagenome assembly ULPZ01 (sample SAMEA4835642, study PRJEB28245) | human gut metagenome | biome: gut microbiome; material: fecal sample | place: Denmark | collected 2008
TTCACTTTATGAGTTTATTATAGTCCTCTTATGTAAAATCCACTATCTGAATATACTTAAATAAATGTAAAATAAAAAGTCGGTTTGTAAAATCCAACTTAAATGTGTAAGATAATTTTTAAATAGCACGCGTTAATAACAAAACAACTTCAACTTACATATTATATACAGCAGAGAAAACTATATAAGGAGGATACACTATGTTTGAAAATGTTTCTGTTATAGGCGGTGATTTAAGACAGCTTACTGTTGCAAAGCTTTTGAAAGCTGAAGGGTATCACGTTTTTCTATACGGCTTTGATAAAGATATACAGCTTGAAACACTTGAATGTGAAACTGATAAAGATTTGGTTTTGAGTGCAGATATAGTAATTTTGCCTGTACCCGTAACCTTTGACGGCAATACAATTAACTCGCCTTACGCAAAAGAACCGATGATTATTGATGATTTTCTGAATGAAATAAACCCGTCCGCTTTGGTGTTCGGCGGACAAATACAACCTAATTTTCAAAAAGCACTCGAAGATAACCATATCGCATATCGCGACTACCTTAAACGCGAAGAACTTTCAATAAAAAATGCCGTCCCTACGGCATTGGTGATATGGGTATTGATTTTGGGGATATAAAAACAGGTCATATATTCAATTAACTCATTAATATTATTATAATCAATAAACATCATCTGCCTCCTCAAAAAGAAACAATCTCACAACTTTCAATAACAGTCGTATACTTTTCCATATAACCGTGAGTTGAGTATTTAATTTTAAAAGCAAAATCTATATATTTCAGTTTCACAAGCATATAATCATCATACACAATAATTTTATCGACAATCTCTCCATACACATTTTCGGAGCAAACTGCATTGATTATTATATTACGCAACTCATCTATATTGTTCTGTCTTTCCTGTATAGCGGTTTGGTTGTTCTGTTGTTTCTGCAAAATAGCATTGATTTTCTCAATCTCTTTATCATACTTATCTTTAAGAGCAGTCATTTCGTCTTTGTTTATGTCACCGCTATAATAACTGTCCAGCATACGCATTTTTTTATTTTGTATATCCCGTATCTGTAACGTCAGATTTTGCGTATTATCCTCCGACGTATCAGCCGAGTTATTAATCTCATTCAATATATCGTCGGCAATATTATTAATATCCACATCAAGTTGTTCGGTTATAAACTTCATACAAGTCAAAAGCGACTTATTGTTTATGGTACGCATATTGCAGCCGACTTGATTATTATTTTTATCAAGCTTTTTATTGCCGTGCGCCGTTCTCTCATGACAAGCCCACGTTATGTAGATACCGCTTTTCTTTTTTGATTTGCGTATCACAAACCTTGAACCACATTCGGAACAAATTATCTTACCACTGCACCAATATCTGTTGGAATACTTTTTCTTAGTGCTTTTATCCACACTTCGCCTTTGCAGTTCAGCCTGTGCCATATTCCACATTTTACGGCTGATTATCCCAGCATGATGATTTTCAATATATATTTTGTCCTCACTTTCATTTATGACCTTATGATGTGTAAGATAATCTTTCGTGACATACTTTTTTTGCAGTAAATCACCTACATACTTTTCATTACGTAAGATATTTAAAATCATCGTACTGCTCCAAAAATCTTTACTTGATTTAGGTGGTTTTATACCTTCTTCGTAAAGTTCCCGTGCAACAATATGCGTACCTTTACCCTCATTTACGTACTTATGAAAAATCAATTTAACAACTTCTGCCTCGCTTTCATTAACAGACAATACACCATCATTAATATCAAATCCGACAATACTGTTATTTCCGAACACAACACCGTTTTCCATAGCACGTCTTTGTCCCCATTTCACACGCTCTGAAATTTTTCGGCTTTCCTCCTGTGCAACAGATGACATAATCGCCAAACGAAACTCACCGTCATTTTGACGTGTATCAATATTATCATTGATGAAAAATACACCTACATCATATTCCTTTAACATACGAGTGTAATTCAACGTGTCAACAGTATTTCTTGCAAAACGGCTGACTTCCTTTGTTAAAATCAAGTCTATTTTTTTGTTTTTACAATCGTTAATCATACGGTTAAAACCTTTTCGTTTCTTGGTTTGAGTGCCTGTGATACCCTCGTCAAAATATACTTCGACAAACTCCCAATCGCCCTTTGACTTTATGTAGCTTTCAAAATACTCACGCTGATTTGTAAGTGAATTTATCTGATCCTCCTTGTCAGTCGAAACACGCGCATATGCCGCCACTTTAAGCACCGCCGACACCTCCCCGCTGTCACTGTTTCATAAGCAACCTCTTGTACTGTTGCTCCGTTATCATTTCCCTTGAATACAGCTCCTTTACAATCCCACGTCTGTAACTTGCTTTCAGTTCATCATTGATTTTAATTTTCCCTTTCACTGAAACCACCTCATTTATACAGTATATAAATAAGGATAAGCTGTATTGCCATCGCATACAAAAAAGAGCCAACCTATACGGTTGACTCTACGGTGTTATTCAATTAATTTTTCTAATAAAGCAGATAATATATTTTTATTGTTCTCTCTTTATGTTTCCTGTATTTTTATCAACAGAATAAACCATAACACCCTTGCTCACATGACCGCCACTATCTCTTACATTGGCATCCGGTTCATCAGTAGGTGCGAAGTACCATTTTTCATCATTTTCAGCAAGCAATGATGCATACGGATAACCCGAAGTTCCAATAACTTTACTTTTTGCCATAGATATATCTATCTTAGCTTTCGCCTTTGCTTCCGCCGCCGCTTTTTCTGCCGCTGCTTTGGCATTTGCTATATTCGTCTGCAATGACTGATATTTTTGACTTTGTGCGTCTGTAAGATTTGACGTGTCTATCTTTGAAAGCTCCTCTGTCGCTTTATCATAGTCACCGCCGTTATATATCGTTTCCACATTTTTAAGCGCGTCAGTTATTTTTACCGACTTTATACCGTTTTCGGCAGTTGTCTTTTCTTCATCAAACTTCTTCTGTTCTGTCGGAGGAAGTTTATAGTCCGTTGAAATTTTATCAAGTGCCTGACTCGCCTCATAATACATCTTTTGGTCGCACAAGCCCTGTGCGTCATTTAAAGCATTATTAATCTCACCGCTTTTCTGCACTGCATATTCAATCAAAGGCTGTAATTCCTCATACTTGCTTTTCTGTTCTTCCGTCATATTCTTTGTGGATTTATTAAGTTTTTCAATTTCCGTCTGTGCTTGCTCATATGCACCGTTTTGATATGATGAATCGATACTCGTCAAATAAGTTGCTATTTCATCGGTAGACATTGCACATGATGTCAGCGATAGCACAAGTGCTGCCAAAATTATAAATAATGTTTTTCTTTTCATATTTTATCTCCAACCTTTTCTTGTCTCGTAAGCGGTTATTGTTTCCTTGTTCTTTCTTTCGTAGTCATTGAATCTGCTTTCGCAATCTGACATTGATGTACCTCTTGAAGAATACCACGGTTTTGAACTAAAGAACTGTGCATATTTTTCGGTGGTGAATGTATAACCGTAATGTGCATATAGCGCATTAAGTAATATTCTGACTTCTTCTTGCGTTAGACCATCAAGTAACGTATCTGTTACATAATACTGATCCAAATCATATCCGTCAGTAGAAACTACACCCACATCACCTATATCGCCGTAAGGCGGAGGTGTACTTACAGAATTGTTGTTATTTGTTTGCGTATTGGTTTGTGTACTTACTTGTGTATTTTGTGATGAAGAAGCCGAAGCACTTCCTTTCAATTCATCTTCGGCACTGTCATCTTCCCATACGTCCTCAACACCTGCCGATTCATATACTTTTCCCATAAATGCTGCCATCATTAACAGGTTTTGATCTATATCATTTAATGATATTGCATGAATTTCAAAAGTATCGTCATCATTCAACAAAAATTGTATTTTAGCTTCAACGGTCTTGTCATTGTACTGACATGTACCATTACATTGTACAACTTTTTGATGGTCCTCACTTTCAAAATACTGCCATATAGGATTTCCAAGAAATGAGTCAAGTGCCTTTCCGACAGTTATTTTATCCGAATACGAAGTCAAATAACTGTTCTTAACCGATTTCACCTCCGGCGAATCAGACGTATTCAAACTGTTTACCAAATCCACAGCCGAGTTTGCCGCTTGTTCAATGGTGCAAGCCGTTGTCGACAGTGCTATACAACCTGCCAATATTAATGTGATTATCTTTTTCATTTTTCCCTCCAAAATATCATTTGTGTTTTACTTTTCATTTATAATTGATGACTCATTGTATTTTTCGAGCAGTTCTTCACACTCAATAATCCCCCACCCCTTTTCCAGACAAAACATAATAATACTGTCACGACCAAGTTTAGGATAAAGAATCCCCACACCGGCTGTCTTTAAAAATTCATTGCTTTCATCTATATCCAGTCCAAATCCGAAACAAATCTGCAAGGCTTTATTTCGTGTAGGTGATTTACGTTTTCCTTCGCTGAGCTTATATAAATATGATGAGCTCATATGTGCCTTTCGTGCAACAATTGACAGCTTTGTCTTCTTATTCTCGACAAGTGCATTGATATATTCAGCCAAAGATACAGGTGCTAATTCATCAAAGTCCAGATAATCCTCAATATCTTTTGTTAGCTTTAATTCTGCAGTCAGTTCCTCTGTTTTTAATTCTGACATTTTTTTTGCCACACTTTTCACACTCCTACCAGATTATATTATTCTATATTTTATCAAAATGCGACACAAATGTATCGGACTGTCAGTGTTAATCTTAGAGTTTGACACTCCCCGTATCAATTTGATAATTTCATTATAATCTCTTGCAATCGCTTTTGCAGTTCCTGGCAGGGTTAATTTGTTTGTGTGTTTTGTACAAATATCTTGTTGATATATGAAGAAATTAATGGTATACTTAGTATATAGGGGGAATATTTATGATAAAATACAGAATTATATGTCCGTTAAACGACAATCTTACTACATTCAGAGTAAAATGTACAGAAGATGACAAACTATACATTAAGAAAATACTTGACAGACCACAATTTGAAATATACAAAATAATTCAAGAAAAGGATTATGACGGTGTACCTAAAATCAAAGAATTATTTTACAGTCCCGAAAACGATAAATACATATTATATGAAGAATGTATACAGGGCTACACAATAGAATCAATGCTTAGTAAAGGTACCTGTTTCGGCAAAAAGTTTGTTATCAAAATGGCAACCGCACTATGCAACATCTTAAAACCGATTCACAACGATAACTTAATTCACAGGGATATTTCTCCGAATAACGTGATGTATTCGCAAATAGAGGACAAATTTTATCTTATTGACTTCGGCAATTCGAGATTGAACAAAATCAACACACCAAAAGATACTGTTTTTGCCGGTACGCCGATTTTTATGGCGCCCGAACAAGGCGGTGTCGGAACTCAATCCGACAATCGAACGGATATTTACGCAATCGGTATGCTTATGAAATTTATGCTTACCAAAAATACCACCGATAAAAAATCAAAAATTCGCGGAAGGCTTGGCAAAATAATAAAGAAATGCACGCAAAGTGAAATAGCATCAAGATACAAAAATGTTGATAAACTAAAATTTAAACTTTCAATGATTAAAGTTGATGATTTTCTGTTCCCTTTCAAAATATATCTGTACATACTGATTGGTGTAATATTTATCCTTCCAACTATAATTACTGTTTTCTTTGACCTTAACAATATGATACATATGTATACAGATATAAGACGTTACAATCTGGTTAATCCGATACAAGAATCTACCGGCTATGTCCGTAGCAACCGTGAGCAAGAGCATATATGCGACCTTATCGCCGACCGAAATATTGACGGGGCAAGAAAAATACTTGATTCTCACACAGAGAAAAGCTCTACCGATATTGTGCTTTATTCACAAATTTACGAGATTGAAGGTGATTATGACAAAGCCGCCACCGTCATTCTTGATTATCTGAAAGATAACGATTCCGGCACTGCCGTCAGAATGTATGACCGACTAAAACATTTAAAACCACACTGTTCATCTGATATTTCCGAACAAATCACACCATACGAAAATTAAGGCGAGACAGCAAAAACTATCTCGCCTTTTTTTATGCCTTAATATCAGCATATCTCTCTTGATTAAGCACATCAAGCATATACTCATACGGAGTACACTTATCTTCCGTAACCATTGAAAAAATTCTCGGATTGCAACCGGAAACAAGCGTCACACCTTGCTCATTCATTTCTACAGGTGATTGCATATTGCGGCTTGCAACATTCCAAAACACCACCTTAGGCAAAGTATATCCGTTCTGTTCAAACTTTTCCTTTGCGTATTCAAAATTTGTAACATCAGAATTTTCCGCACAATAATCAAATTCCATATCCGATATTATATACAATTTTGACGGCATATCTTCAGGCAATGTTTTATTTTTCACCGCCGTACTTAAAACAAGGTCGAACACCGCTTGAATATCAGTATTGGCACATTCCGCAAAAGTTTCGCTATACTTCACTTTTTCATAAATATCCTTACCCTTAATTTCAATAAGCTGCGGATTACACGAAAAAGTAATAAAGTGATTTTTAAAATCACCGCTGTTTCTTTCCGCAAAATATATTGCGAGTGAAAACGCTACCGAAATCGGTTTCGGAGTTGCACTGCACCAATACATTGAACCCGACGTATCAGCTACAACAACAGCATTCTCATCATTTGTGTAATCAGCTTGATTATCCCACGTCACATCAAGACTTTTTCTTTCCTCATCACTTATTTCTGTATCTTCATTGATAATAGGAGCAATAATATCGTATGGCGTAAGAGTTTCCGTATTGATTTTCGCATTTCCAGATTGTACATCTTGCAAAAACTCGCTATACCTGTCTTTATCGTTTCGTATAAATGCCTTTCGATATTTCATCAATGCTTTGGACGGTTGATATGAATAATCGAATGTATAGTCTTTTTCTCTAAGATTATTTTCGATTATTTTAATATAGTTTCTCAAACGTGAAAGCATTTTTCGATACTCACAGTTATCCATTTCGAGTGCTTTGGCTATTTTTCGGGCATTGTATTTAGTCGCTTTATTTGACGCATTTACTGACGGCAACCACTTTGCCAAAAGCGATATATTCTTACCTTCTGCCATTAAATCAATGTCTTGTTCAAGCTGTTCTTTTATAAATTTTATAACATATTCTTTGCAATCGGTATACAGCAGTACAAGCAAATCGTCAAACCGTCCGTATTCGCCGACATATTTTATATTTTTAATAAGCGACTGCTTGTTATATAATGCAAGGAATTTAAGTATTATACGAAACACACGTCTTTCGCCAATTCCACCGCGAACATCTCTTGCATAAAACAAAATTTTCATTGCCATATCGGGATTTTCGTTATATGCTCTGATAAATCGCTTTACAATTTCTGTTTCATCGGCACTTCTTAACGCACCGATTGTTGAAAACAAATCAAGGCAATATGATTTTGTTCCCTTGTATGTAACCGCTCCGTTTTCGGTATATGTTTTGTTAGATTTCTCTTTTAATAATTCAAGCATTGAAAATCCCTCCTGATAATTAAAATAAAAAAACAAGGCACATTTTGAATATATGAATCGCTCAAAAAATCATTGCTGTATGTGCCTTTATGCCAAGGTGCTTTTTGTTAAATAGAGTTCCGACTTTCATCGTAGCTCATTCTGCATCTAAAAAAATTGCTGTTAGCACCTTTAATTGTTCATGTAGATACAAGGTGCTCTTCTAATAAACAATGCGGGAGTCGAACCCGCTAACCCCCTGTCTGCAAAACAGGTGTTCTCCTGTAGAACTAATCGTTAGGTTTTCGTTTGCTGTAAGCACCTTTAGAAACAAGGTGCTTTTTAGTAAACAGTGCGGAAATCAAACCCGCTAAACCTGTCAGCAAAAACAGTTAATCTTCTGTAGAACCGATTGCTGTTAGCACCTTTATTGATTTTAATTATACACATATGAGTTGTTCTTTTCACGGAAAAAAAGTTGCGAAATACTATTTGTTTAAATTATTTTGCATTCTAAGTCTTTGTTTTATCTGCTCAATAAACGATTCCGGCTCCGTGACTTTCATTACAGGTCCGAACGCCAAAACTCTTATTAAAAGCTCCGTTTCATCATCTTTATCATAATACAAAGTAATCTTATACCTGTCGTTTGAAACTTTTTCTGTTTTCTTTTCAAGATGAGAAAAATGCAGCATTGTTCTTTCAAGTGCATTTCTTTCATCGATGAGTTCAATTACCAATTTTTCCTTTTTTACTTTATACGAAACTGTCTTTTCAAATTTTTCGTCAAGCCTGCAATCTTCAATTCGTGCAATATTAATCGTCCACAAAGTATGTCTTTCATATGCCTGTAATCTGAATTTGTCGTCCTGCGGTGAATATTCTATGTTGTACGGTATCACCGATTTATTATGCACTTTACCTGTTCTGCCTCTGAATTTAACGACTGCTTTACGTTTTTCACGCAAGGCTTTTAAAACAGTTTTAAAATTCCTTATATATCGTTCGTCATTATACGGATCACCGTCATTATACCTGTCAAAATACACAAACATATCCTGACTGTATAACGGCTCTGCATTCTCCAAACCTTTTATGTCCACATCAAACAACTTCACTCTCGAATCGTTCAAAACCGCTCTGAGCCATCTTTTTTCCATATCGGTCAACGGCATCTGCGGTTTGTTTTTTATCGGAGTTTTCAAATCGGACGTTAACAGTCCCCACTTCTCATTTTTTATTTTTTGCGGCAGACTAAGTATACTTTCACCGAATGCACTTTTGCCGACAATGCTGATTATATCATTTTCATTTAACTCACCACGCACTGCTGTATCCAGAATTTTTGCCACTGCATTAAAATATTCTCCGTAAATTTCACTGAATATCATTACCGCACCTCGTATATCCTCTTCATCATTTCAAAATCTTCTTTTATTTGCTTTTCAACACGTTCATTACTGCACTTTATTTCAACTATTCTGCCTGTAAATGTTTTTATCCACGGTACCATTTCCGATGCGTCATATACTTCCGTCATAAACTTGTAATCACCGTTTGCAAGTTTTTGGATAGTTCCGTTTCTTTTTTCTCTTTCAAGCCGTTTTAAAATATATTCCTCTCCCTTTGCTATGCGGACAGTCATTTCAAGTTTTTCGATGTAGTTTTCTTTTCCGAACGACACTCCCCATAATTTTTGCACAGCAGTATCGGCTCTCATCATCATTTCATTTTTATTTGTACATTCATTTGACTTACAAACCTCTTTTATTCTGTCAAGCCTGTAAAATGCAAAGCGTTTAAAAATATAATTCCACATCAAAACATACCGTCTGCCGTAATATGTACTGACATAAATTTTAAGCGGTAAAACTTTATATGTTTTTATTTTTTGCATATTGTTTGAAAATAATTTTATTTCCGCATTACAGTTGCCGTTCATTATATCAAGCAAATCATACAGCACTTCACTTTCAAGTGCGTTGAATATATAGTGATGTTTAAATCTGAACGAATTTTCTTCATTGTCAAATTTGTCAAGCAAATACGAGCCGATAACTCCGATAGGATTAACCTCCGTAAAAAATGACAACGCATCTCTCCACTTATCCAAATCAACATCACATTCGTTTAAACTGTATATTCTTTTTCTGCCCTGCTTTTCACTTTTTATAAGCCCCAATTTTTCATATTCGTTTAACTTTTTTCTTATGGTTGACTCGTCACATTCCTTGACACTCTCAAACATTGAGAAATATTCATTCGCTATTTCATCGGCAATTTCACTTGACGAAAGACTTTTGTTTTTCAAAATATCGAGTATGTAAAAATGCAGCATTATATCCTTATCGGTAAAGCTTTTCGCCTTAAATGCCTTGTATAGCGGATTATGCAAAACAGTTCTGCTGTCAAGTGACAAAAAGGTACTTTTACCGTCCGACTCATTTGTGAAACACATATATTCCCCAAGCCAACTTTCAATTCTTCGACGTTCATTATCATAACTCCTGCTGCTTTTTTTGTCATAATCTTTACGTCTTTTAAATCCGTACACATAAAATTGACTCATATAATCACGAATATTTTCAAAATTCTTTATAAGCTCACTGTATGCCATATTTCCACCCCTACTGCTCTAATATTTCTAAAAATATTTTATTTAAAATCTCCCAATCGTTATATTTATTTTCAATTATATCGGCTTTCTTTTCTATTTCCGCAAGTTCTTTTTCGATATAGTCGTTTATAACATCAATTCTTTTTCCTTTTCCGAGTTCGGAAGTTTGTTTTTTTATTTCAAGCAAGCGATTTATTTCCGGTTTCAATTCATCGTCAAGGCACTCATTCATCAATTCCGAAAATAACATAGGCGGTGCGGTTTTCTTATCCAAAATCCACTTACATGCAAGAATAGGTCTTATAACATAAAAATATTTTTTTAATTTCACTTCATCGGTTTTCAAATATTCTCTGTAATTCCCTTTTGCCATACTCAAATAGTGATACACACCTGTTTTTTCAAGAAAATACTGACTTACAATTCCCGAAATCTTTTCCCATTGCGGTGTTGTCTTGTATACTATCGGCGACATACTCCATTCAATCAAAGTCGGGTTGGACTTGTACAACAGCCTAAGCGCTTTTTGTATATCCCAGCCGTTTATGTCAAGAACATCATCAAGTCGCCACTCTATAACATCACGATTTTTATTCAATTTCAAATAATCCTCTTTATTGCGTACATATATAAATCTCACATCATAATCACTGTCCGGTGACGCAAATCCCCACGCACGACTTCCCGATTCAACACAATAAATTATCTTCACATTTTCTTTTTCTTCAATTTCCTTTAATTGTTCTTCTATCACATTTTGCATTTTGCTTGATATATCCATACTTTTCACCCCACTTAAACTTTTAATTGATTGCTTAAATGACAAAGTGAAATAAGGGTAAATATATACTATC
>ULPZ01060321.1_pt1 | contig 11063 bp, 5 predicted proteins | sample 1953991 | NCBI WGS metagenome assembly ULPZ01 (sample SAMEA4835642, study PRJEB28245) | human gut metagenome | biome: gut microbiome; material: fecal sample | place: Denmark | collected 2008
GTTGAAAAGTTCCGGGGCAGAGGCGCACCGAGACGCGCTTCCGGCTTGTAAAGACGGTAGCTGTAGTGCGATCTTTCGAAAATGTCAAAGTACGCGCGTCCAGATGGATGCCAACGTTTTTAAAGACGATTTTTGGCAACTCCAGATTCTCGTCCTTTACGTATTTGGGACTGTTGGACAGCAGGGTCTTGTATGCAGCAGAAACGGCTCGCACAGCGTTGCAGACGAGCTGCGCACCCAGTTCCGGTACAGCTTCGCGTACGCGGTAGTAGCCGGCGTGGTGCAGGTTGAAACGTTGCCATAGGCGCAGCTTCTTTTCGGTGTCCTCACGGATAATGTCAACGAGCAAATTGCAAGCGCGACGAAAGAGCTCTTGGGTGCGCTGCAATTTTTCAAAGGCATCGCTGTCCATGTCCAGGACAACACAAGCGGTACGAACGTCCTTGGAACGTTCTACCAGACTACCTGCGTCCTCTGATGTGTTCAGTCCTTTCAATGTACTGCCTTATCGTTTCTGCGCTGACCTTGCCAGCTGAGCCTACATAGTAGGATGGAGACCAAAGATGTCCATCCCGAAGTTGTTTTTTCAAATCGGGGTGCTGAAGGAATAACTTGCGTGCCGTAGTTCCCTTTAGCTTTTTAACGGCGTCCGAAACAGCTTTCGAAGGAGGTATGCTGACGAACAGATGGATGTGATCAGGCTGAATTTCCAGACTCAGAATCACCCAGCCGTTTTCGTTGCACACTTCTGTTAAAAGAAGACGCAAAGAATCGGCAACAGCTCCCGTCAATACTGATCTTCGGTACTTAGGGCACCATACCACATGGTATGCAGTCTGGTAAACACAATTCCGATTAAAAACTAATTCCAGCATGGACACATATTATCATTTTTAGAACCGCGATTCCTCCCGCGGCTAAGCCGCGGATTTCCTCGCGGATTTCTATGACGGCATCAATCCTTATAAGAATTTCCTCCGCGACTAGTGCCGCTTCTTTTTCGCCAACCGTATTTGTTGCAAATAGAAACATCTTTCTCTATCTAACTTGTTGAGAATGATTCTTATTTGCGATATAGTTCCACCAACTGAGAAACACCTAGAGGCTTAAAGCCGAAGAGACAAGGGTTCGTTGGGGTCGAACCTGCTGCAAGCCTCTCACCAACGTTGTTCTCCTGGCGTTCGTGATGGTTTCTTAGGGTTATCTTCCTTGTGCGGTGACAGGTTTCAGGCTCCTGTCACCGCTTTTTTTCGTTTATTTTCAAGGCTTCTGCAATTTTCGAACGAAATCAAGAACGTACTCTTGATAAAATCAAGACCATACTCTTTATTTCATTCAATTCCACAAACATCCACGCCTATGTCTCTCAACTTTACGTACTTGCCTCGAACGCTTGAAACCGTTATCAATCGGGCCAGTCAGCGCTACAAAGGTGTCATGGTGACCGGGATGCGACAGGTCGGCAAAAGCACCATGCTGCGCCGCATGCTGGGAGATCGCCGCTACGTCAATCTCGACCGCTATCAGGCTTTGGATCTGGCTCGACAAGCTCCGGATGCCTTTTTCAAGCAATATCCGATGCCTTTGCTGATTGACGAATTTCAGAGAGCTCCCGACCTCGGTTTGGAAATCAAAGCCATTCTCGATGAAACGGACGAAAGAGGCCTGGTGTGGTTGACCGGATCTCAAAAACTCGGTCTCAGAAAAGCGGTCGCCGAAGCACTTTCCGGCCGCGTTGCATCCTTCGAGCTTTTTCCGTTCAGTCTCTACGAGCTGCAAGGCAAAGGCCCGGAGCAAAAACCTTTTATGCCGACCGGTGAGCTTACGCGCGGCTCGCTTGATCCGCTCACGGCGGAAGAACTCTGGAAAATCATCTGGCAAGGCTCCTGGCCGGAAGTGGTTCACGACGAGCCGGATCAACGAGATGCCTTCTTCGACAGTCTTTTGAGAACTTACATCGAAAAAGACATCCTTGCGACAGGAGTACGCCGGGTGGAGGATTTCGAGCGCTTCTTAAGCGTACTGGCAAGCCGCATTGGTCAGGAATTTGCCATCGGCGAAATCCAAAAAGCCGTCGGCATTGCGGCGGAAACTGCCCGCGATTGGCTTAACGTTGCCGTCGCTACAGGCGTTGTCTATCTCTTGCCTCCTTTCTACGAAAACGTCGGCAAAACACTCATCAAGAAAAGCAAGCTTTACTTCACCGACACCGGCTTGGCAGCCTGGCTGTGCCAGTCTCCAAGTCCATCGGCTCTGAAAAACGCTTACAACGCCGAAGCGTTTTTCGAGAATTTCGTCGTCATGGAAATTGTCAAAAGCTGGAAGCACAACGGCAAAAAGCCTCTTTTCTACTTCTACCGCGATACTCGGCAAAATGAGATTGATCTTCTGATTCGCGAAGGCGACATTTACTATCCGATCGAAATCAAATCGACGGCTTCGCCTCAGCGCAAGATGCTCGACAATTTCGGCGTACTCAAAGGCGACACCATTAAGCGAGGTCCCGGCGCTCTGATCTGCACTTGCGATGAGCCTCGCTACCTCACAAGCGACGTCGTCGCCCTGCCGGTCTGGGCGCTTTAGCTAACAGTTGTTGCTGGAAAACCCGCAAATCCAAGCTAGACTTGGAGCGCTTGACAACCGTTTCCTTTACTTTCGGTACGCATTTGAAGAAACACCTCGTCCTTTGTCTGACGCTTTGCCCCCTTGCGCTTTACGCCGCCGACATTTCCATCCATTTCATCGGGCTCAATGATGAACTCGCCGAGAATGTCCGCGCGCACCTGATGCAGCGCAAAGACGACGACGCCTACTCCGTAAGGCGCCGTCTGGTTTCGGCCGTCAAAGACGGCATCAAACCGTTTGGATACTACCGTCCCCGCGTCAAGATTGATCTGGTTCGCGCCGACTCGGGCGACGTTACGTCCGTCAATGTCATTGTGGATCCGGGAGAGCGCATTCACCTCACCGAGCCGCACCTCAATCTGCAGGGACCTCTAACCAAGGAAACCGAATTTGATCTCGCCGTGCAACAGATTCCGAAAGCCGGAAGTCCTCTATTACACAGCGACTACGAGCAATTCAAAGGATCCGTGCAGGCCCTGGCGTTGGAACTCGGCTATTTTGACGGCAAGTTTTCCAAACACAGCCTCAAGGTTTCGCCCCGCGAAGGCACTGCCTACTGGGACCTCGCATACGACAGCGGCAAGCGCTACAAATTCGGGAAGGTGAACTTTCAGAATTCGCAGATTGACGAAGCCTACCTGCGCTCACTCATTCCGTTTCAAGAGGGGCAGCCCTACGACTACAACACGTACGGCGACCTTTCGCGCAAGCTCACCGAAACCAACTGGTTCGGGTCGGTAGTCATGTCCATGCAGTTTGACAAGGCAAGACTTGATCCCGAGCGTGTGCTTGACGTTGACGTCGCTCTGACGCCGCGCAAAGAAAATCTGGTGGAAACAGGCATCGGGTATGCCACCGACGTCGGTCCGCATGGAAAACTTTCTTGGACACGGCCCTGGCTCAACAGCAAAGGTCACAGCCTGACAGCCGCCACCGACCTTTCGCCTGAAGAACAGGAGTTCGAGTTCAACTACAAGATTCCCAGCCAATCCAATCCGCTCTCGGACTACTGGGCTTTGCAAAGCGGCTACAAGTACTCAACGCTCAACGACACGACTTCGTCGTCAACGGCCGTTTCCGCCGCCCGCTTTCAACTGCTCGAATCCGGCTGGACGCGCAAGATTTCGGTTGACTGGCTCTATGACAACTTCACACAGGGCAGCGACTCGTCGGATACGCAAATCATTTATCCCACCATTTCGTTTTCACGCACGCGTCAAAAAGGCGGCGTTCTGCCGACCTGGGGCGACTCGCAACGCTACGCTCTTTCGGTATCCAACACGGCCTGGGGTTCCGACATTGACTTTGTGCTGCTCACCGCACAACAAAGCTGGATCCGTTCTCTGGGACCGTCACACATCTTCATCGGTCGTTGGTCAGCCGGCTGGATCGAGTCGGACAGCTTTGAGCAAGTGCCGCCCGACCTGCGTTTCTTCGTCGGCGGCGATTTGAGCATCCGCGGCTACGACTACGAATCCATTTCCCCGAAAAATGAAAAAGGCGAACTCGAAGGCGGCTCCAAGATGTACACCGTTTCAATTGAATACCAATACAACGTCACAGGCAACTGGTGGGGTGCCGCCTTTTTCGACGCCGGTCAATCGAGTCACGAATTCAATTTCGGCGACATCAAGAAAGGCGCGGGTTTCGGCATTCGTTGGCTCTCGCCCATTGGTCTGGTCAAACTCGACATCGCCAAGGCAGTCGGCGACCCCGATGAAGACAGCTGGAAGATCTACTTCGGTTTGGGAGGCGCGTTGTGATGAGAGTTTCTCATCTTTTGAAATGCATCGGCTTCGCGCTGGCATTCCCACTGGTGCTTTGTGTCGGTCTCGTTGTCTTTGCGCTCACCCCCTGGGGCCTGCAAACAGGCGTTTCGCTCGCGCAAAAGTTCTTGCCTGAGCTTAGTGTCGGCAACGTCAGCGGCACAGTCTTTGATGCGGACATATCAGAAATTCGCTATCAGACGACGCCAGTAACTCTTGAACTTAAGCGAGTGCAGTTATCAATCGCCAATCTGCGCCCGCTCGAGCGTCATGCCGACATCGGAAAACTCCACGTTGATGGGCTCCGGGTTGCTCTCGCTGAAAGCCAGGAAACCGCCGCCGAAACCGCCGTCTCAGACAACGCACCGATCTTTCTGCCGTTTTCCGTTGCGCTCACGGATGTGCGTTTCACTGACACGCACGTTCAGTCCGATGCGTTTGATGTTGCGGTTCATGACCTGTCTCTAGTCGCCTCTGCCGCCGGCGGCACGGTCACAACAGAGAACCTGAATATGGCGGGCATCTCCGTTCATCTGCCCGAAACACCGAAGACTACTGATAAAAAAGCTGAGCCGCTGGTCGAAACGTTAAACGCGCTTTTTGCCAAACCGTTGCTTGAGCCCTTTGCGGTGCCCGAACTGCCGCTTACCGTGGGCGTAAAGGCGCTTTCGGTTTCCGATGTCAAACTCAACGACGAAACCGTGCTCGAAACGCTTTCGGCAACTTTTACCGCCGCCCCTCAAAGCGTTCACATCGCCAAACTCGTCGCTGCGCATCCGGCAGTTGACGCCTCCGTTAAGGGAGAAATGACGCTCGGCGGCATTCCCAAAGGCAAAATGGACGCTGCCGTGACGGCGCGTCAGGCTCCGTTGTCCGCCTATCCGATCACGGCCGCCGCCACTTTTGATCTCACCTCCGAAACCAATCTGAGGCTTCAGACGACGTCGGCACAAAAGACCCTGAAGGTTCAAGCCAACATCGAAACCGCCAAAGCCAATCCCGCTTTCCGACTGGCTGTAACGGGCGACCTGGATCTGACTGCTCTCAAAAACTTGATCGGTACCGAAGCGGAACTTCAGAACGTCGACGTCAAACTGGCAGGTACGTACGACGCCTACGATCTTTCGATTTCAGCTCGCGCCGCCTCCGACCTTCTTGCCCGACCTGCCGACCTTTCCATCACCGGTCAAGGGAAGAAAGCCACCTTGTCCGACCTTCGGCTGAATGCAAGCATCGGCAAAAACATGCTGCATTCCGCATTTCATGCCGCTTTGACCGACAAGAAGGCATCGGCTTTGGGCTCGGCCACGCTCTCCTGGTCCGACCTCAAGGATCTGGGCAAACTGCTCCCGGCTGATTCTCCCAAGACAAACGGATCAGCAGAACTTGCCTTGACGGCCTCAACGGCAGCAGACTTTGATCCTCGGTCTTTGGCCGTTGACATCACGTCACTTACGATCAAAGCCTCGCTAAACGATGTGCCCTTCACGGCACAAACCACAGGTCACGTTCAGGGCACGGACTCGTTTGCTGTCAAAAACTTGCTTCTGAAAGCCGACAACGCCGCTCTTGAGCTTGATGCCGCATTGAAGAAGGAAACACTCTCCGGCACTTTCAGCGTCATCGCTCCCGATCTCAAGCGCGTCGACAAAACACTGCGCGGCAGCCTCAACGGTTCCGGAAAACTCGGCGGTACACTCTCCGCTCCTCAATTGTCGGCCGACCTGCACGCCTCGTCGCTTCAAGTCGCGGAAGTTTCCCTCAAGCGCGCCGACATTTCCGCCCGCATCACCACAACTCAAAGCAAAGCTGGACTGACGCCTCGAGCCGACGTTAGACTCACGGCGACCGATCTATCCGCCTCTGCGGTATCGCTCAAGACGTTGTCCGTCGACTTCTCCGGTACGCAGACTGCGCACACGCTCAAACTGACGTCCGACGGCTCTCCGCTTGCTTTGGACGCTCAGTTGGACGGCCACCTCGACAAGCAAGGGAATCTTTGGCATGGAGAACTCGTTTCGGCCGCGCTCAAAACCGACCGCGGAACTTGGGCGACAACGGATAAGCCCAAGTTGTCCTTCGACGTAAAAACCTCGCAGGCTACGCTTTCTGCGCACTGTTGGAAAAGTCGCTCGCAAAGTCTCGAGGCATGCCTCAGGGAAGAAATGCATGCCGGCAATCACGGCAGTCTCGCGCTTGACATTAAAAACGCAGACTTTGCGCTCATTCGAGACCTGTTGCCTCCTGACCTGGAGCTCAAAGGGCGAACCGATGCGCACGCAAACGTGAGCTGGACCGCGCCTTCTCCGGAAAAGGCAACAGCGCATGTGGAGCTGACGGGAAGCGGGATTTCCGTGGCCGCCGAAACCAACGGAGCGCGTCAGACTCTGCAGCTAAACGACACGAAACTGACGGCCGACTTTACGCCCCGGACGGCACAGATTCACAGCGACGTAACGCTCAAGGGCGGCGGGCAATTGAAAGCCGACATCACGGTAAACGATCCGCACTCCAAGCGTGAATTGTCCGGTTCTGTTACGGTCGATGATGTGGAGCTCAAGCAATTCAATCCCGTGCTCGCCTCTGTGTCGCCGCAGCTTTCGGCAAACGGCAAGCTTTCGGCGGAACTCAAGCCGCGCGGCACGCTCGAAAAACCCGCGTTATACGGCGATATCAAACTTGACGCCTTTACCGCGCAAGGTCAGGCCGTGCCGTTGGACATGAAGCCCTCCAACGTCATGCTGCACTTTGAGGGAGATCAGTCCGAATTGATTGCCGACCTTGAAACCGCACAAGGGAAGATCCGCGTGAGCGGCAACGCACAATGGAGTGATCCGGAAAACCCGACGGCTCGTGTATCCGTTAAAGGCGACAAAGTGCGCGTGAGTCTTCCTCCTTACGTCACAGCGCACGTAACACCGGACGTAGAGGCGAGCATTTCGCTGCAAAACCTCAATCTCTCGGGCAGTATCCAGATCAATCAGGCGCGCATCACCGTCAATGATCTGCCCACCGGCGCCATCTCTGCGTCCGCCGACGAAGAAATCATCGAAGCCAACCAAGTGGCCTTGCGCGTCCGTACACCGCTTAAGATCGAAAGTTCGCTGGTGATTCATCTGGGCGACGATGTGAATTTGAGCGCTTTCGGTTTAAAGAGCGAACTGCAGGGCGACGTCACGGTTACACAGAACGATCAAAACTTGGGCTTGACCGGCACGATCAAGCTGATTGACGGTACTTTCAAAGCCTACGGGCAGGATCTGGTCATCAACAAAGGCAATCTCACTTTTGCCGGCCCCGTCAACAAGCCCATTCTCGACTTTGAAGCCATCCGCAATCCGGACGCCATCGAAGACAATGTCACAGCGGGCATCCGCATCAAGGGGCCGAGCGACGCACCGCAAACGGAACTCTTTACGGATCCGGCCATGTCCCAAGCCGACGCCATCTCTTACATCATGCGCGGTCAAGGACTGCAAACGTCCAATGACGGCGACAACGCCATGCTCACATCCGCCCTTTTGGGCATGGGACTTTCGCAGACAGGACAGCTGGTCTCCGGCATCGGCGAAATGCTTCGCATCAGCGAGTTGAATGTTTCCACTGCCGGGACGGGAAACGACTCTCAGGTCGTTGTAAGCGGCTACGTCCTGCCCGGACTGCAGGTGAAATATGCGATGGGCATTTTCGACTCCGTCGCCACGCTGACGCTTCGTTATCGACTTTTGGCGCGGCTTTTTGTGGAAGCCAGTTCCGGCGCCGCGCAAAGTCTCGACGTACTCTATACGTTTGAGTTCTAGGCTGACGCACCAAAAGTTTCGGCCTTCGTCGGGAGTTCCGACAAAGGCCGATTGAACGAAGGAAGAAACGCCTCAGTGTTCTTTGCGAATCACGTGCCGCGTTTTTCCCAAATCATCCGTTTCTTGACTTACCATGGTGTGTCCGCCCTGCGTACAGAAAACATTGAGATCTTCAATCGCATGCGGATCGTCGGTGAGTACTTCCAGCGTCTGACCGACAACCACAGTCTTGAGAGCCTTCTTGGCTTTGAGCACCGGCTGCGGGCATTTCAGCCCGCAGCAGTCAAGCGTTGCGCACATGATCAGGCAAGCTTTTCGGCAATCCAAGCGCGGGCGCTTTCAAGCGCCGCCGGCAATGCCTTGACGTCGGACGCCCCGGCCATGGCCATATCGGGCTTGCCGCCGCCCTTGCCGCCGCACTGGGCGGCCACAAAGTTGACGAGCTCACCGGCCTTGATTTTGCCGATCAAGTCCTTCGTGACGCCGGCGCAAAGCTGAGCCTTGTCTCCGCCCGTCACCGCCAGAACGATCACGGCGGAACCGAACTTGCTCTTGAATTTGTCCATGGTCTCGCGCAACGTCTTGGCGTCAATGCCTTCGAGTGTCGTCAGAAGCACCTTGACGCCATTGACGTCTTGAGCGGCACTCAACGCCTCATCACCCTGCTTGGCGGCAAGCTTAGCCTTGGCTTCGGCCAATTCCTTTTCCAGGCGCTTGACGGTTTCACCCAAGTGGTCGATCTTTTCGGGCAATTCCTGAGCCGGCGCCTTGAACTTGGCAGCAGCCGTGGCAAGCAGATCGGCATTGTCCTGCATCAAGCGAACGGCGTTCAAGCCCGTGACGGCTTCCACGCGGCGAACGCCCGCAGAAATGCCCGCTTCGCTGATGATCTTGAAAGAACCGATGTCACCCGTGCGAGCCACGTGCGTACCGCCGCAGAGCTCCACCGAGGTGCCGATATTCAACACGCGAACCGTCTCGCCGTACTTTTCGCCGAAAAGCATCGTCGCACCGCTCGTGCGGGCGTCTGCAAGCGACATGACACGACACTGCACCGGCGTGTTGGCCAGGATTTCAGCGTTTACGATGTCTTCGACCTGACGGATTTCATCAGCCGTCATCGGTTTGTCGTGGTGGAAGTCAAAGCGCGTCACAGCGTCGTTGACAAGACTTCCCTTCTGCGCCACGTGTTCACCGAGCACTTCGCGCAAAGCCTTGTGCATGATGTGCGTCACCGAGTGGTTGCGCATGATGGCTTCACGACGCTTGGCGTCGACCACAGCCTTAAACGTATCGCCCGTCTTGACTTCGCCTTCGCAAACATGAGCCACGTGGCTAAAGACGCTCGCCTTGAGCTTTAGGCAATCACGAACCTGCAAGAGCGTCGTGCCGTTTTCGAGCACGCCGGTGTCGCCCACCTGTCCGCCCATTTCAGCGTAGAACGGAGTCTTGTCGAGAATGACAAGAACGTCGTCGCCGGCCTGAGCCGCTTCAACCTGAATGCCGTCCTTGTAAACCGCCAGCACCTTGGCTTGCGGAACTTCGAGCGTGTCGTAACCCACAAATTCGTTGTTGTCGCCCGTAAAGAGTACGTCGGCTGCAATCTTGAATTTGCCGGCGGCACGTGCCTTGTTCTTCTGCTCGAGCATGCAGGCTTCAAAGCCTTCGGTATCGACCGTCAAACCGCGTTCGCGGCACACGTCGCCCGTCAGATCCACCGGGAAGCCATAGGTGTCGTGCAATTTAAAGGCGATGTCGCCCGGCAGCACTCCGTCCTTGCATTCGGCCATAGCTTCGTCAAGAATCTGCATGCCGTTGGAGAGCGTCTGCAGGAAACGTTCCTCTTCGGCACGAATCACTTCGGCAATCCTCGGATTCTTGATTTCCGGATAGATATCGCCCATTTCACGGGCAAGCGGCTCGATCAATTTGTAGAAGAACGGACCGCGGGCGCCGAGCTTGTAGCCGTGGCGGATCGCACGACGGCAGATGCGACGAATCACGTAAGCACGCCCCTCGTTGCCGGGCTTGACGCCGTCGGCCACGGCAAAGCCGCAGGAACGGATGTGGTCGGCGATCACCTTGAGAGACGGACTCTGCGGATCGACATTTTCGGCACCGGCCTCTTCAACGGCTTGCTTCGCAGCACGCATCAGATTTTGGAAGAGATCAATATCGTAGTTGGTGTCGACTTGTTGCAAAACGGATGCCAGACGTTCCAAGCCCATGCCGGTATCGATGTTGGGCTTGGGCAGACGGTTCATGTTGCCTGCCGTATCGCGGTTAAACTGCGTAAACACCAGGTTCCAGATTTCCATGTAACGGTCGCCGTCTTCGTCGGGGCTTCCCGGAGGGCCGCCCTGAATCTTGGGGCCGCGGTCAAAGAAGATTTCCGAGCACGGACCGCAGGGGCCGGTGTCGCCCATCATCCAGAAATTGTCGGACATGTAGCGGGCACCCTTATTGTCTCCGATGCGCACAATGCGCTCCGCAGGTACGCCGATTTCTTTATTCCAGATGTCGTAGGCTTCGTCGTCTTCGATATAGACCGTCACCCAGAGGCGTTCGGCCGGAAGCTTATAAACCTTCGTGAGCAGTTCCCAGGCCCAGGCAATGGCTTCACGCTTGAAATAGTCGCCGAAGCTGAAATTGCCGAGCATTTCAAAAAACGTGTGGTGACGAGCCGTGTACCCGACATTGTCCAAGTCGTTGTGCTTGCCGCCGGCGCGGATGCACTTCTGAGCCGTCGTTGCACGCTGCAGGCTCTTATCCAAACCAAGGAAATTATCCTTGAACTGGTTCATCCCCGCGTTGGTAAACAGCAGCGTCGGGTCGTCTTGCGGGACCACGGGGCTCGAAGCCACAATGGGGT
>ULPZ01042099.1_pt1 | contig 11060 bp, 9 predicted proteins | sample 1953991 | NCBI WGS metagenome assembly ULPZ01 (sample SAMEA4835642, study PRJEB28245) | human gut metagenome | biome: gut microbiome; material: fecal sample | place: Denmark | collected 2008
TTGTCCTTAAATGTGACATAAATGTGACAAAAAAATGAATAAATTACGGGAAAGGGGTTGATAAATTCCCAAAAACCAGTTAAAATAAATTTGAAAGTGGTAGAAAGTGGGGGAAAGTGTCAGGGAATACCCAAAAAGTGGAGAGGTGGTGATAGCGATGTTCATGGGTCAGTATGAGCACTCGATCGATGCAAAGGGCAGAGCTATCGTACCGGCGAAGTACCGTGAGGAACTGGGAGACCTTTTTTATGTCACCTGGGGCGTGGACGGATGCCTGTATTTATATCCACAGCACGATTGGGAAGAGCTGGCACAGAAGCTGCAGAGTCTGCCGTCCAGTCATCAGAGCCGTATGATCCAGAGACAGTTAATGGCTTCTGCTTCGGAGGTGACACTGGACAAGCAGGGCAGAATACTGATCCCCGCCAAGCTTCGCAAAAGTGCCGGACTTGAGAAGGATCTTGTCTTTGTCGGCATGATCAACCGTGTGGAGATCTGGGACAAGGATACCTTTGAGGCACAGACACTTGGCAGTGAGATGTCGATGGAAGAGGCAATGGATGCTCTCGGAATCTCTCTGTAAGAAGGGTGCAGCAGGAAGTGGTTAGCCGCTGAAAGGAGACGGGATTATGGAATTTTCTCACAAATCAGTGCTGCTGCATGAGGTGATCGATTCTTTGAATGTGCAGCCGGATGGAATATATGTGGATGGCACATTGGGAGGAGCCGGACATGCCTATGAGGTGTGCCGGAGACTTGGACCGGATGGTCGGATGATCGGGATTGATCAGGACGAGGATGCGATTGCTGCTGCGACAAAGCGGCTGTCTGAGTTTGGTGACCGTGTGACGATCGTGCGGAGCAATTATGAGGCGATGAAGGAGGTTCTTCACGACCTTGGTATCGAGAAGGTGAACGGCATTACGCTGGATCTTGGCGTATCATCTTATCAGCTTGATGCTGCCGAGAGAGGCTTTTCATACCGTGAGGATGCGCCGCTTGATATGCGGATGGACAATCGTCAGGAAGTAACCGCTGCCACTGTGGTAAATGAGTACACAGAAAGCGAATTGTTTCAGGTGATTCGCAAGTATGGGGAAGATAAATTTGCAAAGAACATTGCGAAACATATTGTGCAGGAACGCCGGAAGGAACCGGTTATGACGACGGGCAGACTGGCACAGATCGTAGATCAGTCCATACCGATGAAGTTTAAGAAACAGGGAGGACATCCTGCCAAAAGGACATTTCAGGCAATACGTATCGAGGTGAACAGAGAACTTAGCGTTCTTGAGGATCACATCAGTGAGATGATCGATCTACTGGCGCCGGGAGGGCGCTTCTGCATCATCACATTTCACTCGCTGGAGGATCGCATCGTGAAAAATGCATTCCGGACAGCGCAGGATCCATGTACCTGTCCGCCGAACTTTCCGGTGTGTGTCTGTGGAAAAAAGTCCAAAGGAAAAGTGCTTACGAGAAAACCTGTGCTTCCATCTGAGAAAGAGCTTGAGGAAAACTCCCGCTCGAAAAGTGCGAAGCTCAGAGTATTTGAACATATATAAGCCGGATCAGCCGGCACGACAAATTCTTGCGGATTGGGGGATCCGTAGTTTGTTGAATAAGGTTGACGGCGCGGATTACGGGCGCCGTCAGAAAATGGCACAGAATCATCTGTGATGGGATATCAACCGTGTTCGGTGGACACGGCAATCAAGCAGGGAGGCGTAACAAATGGCGACATCACCAAATTATCGAAGCGGATCACGCCGTGGCGGTCAGTATCGGAGCGGTCAGGGACGTGACGTTTACAGACAGGAACGAAACGGATATGTGTATGGCAATCTCGCACATCAGCTGGAGGAGATTCCGGAGAGAAGAAAGCAGCCGGGGCGAAAAAGGAGAACAAAGACATATCCGCAGCCAAAGCCGGTGGCGATGCCGTCCATTGGATTTTCATCCTTTGTATTTCTGATGGCTGCATTATCATTAGTTCTTGTGGCAGGCTTTATGTATCTGCATGTGCAGTCAGGGATCACGCAGATGAAGAATGAAGTGATCAGTCTGCAGTCAGAGATCGCAGATGCCAAGCAGGAGAATGACGATGCTTATCAGAAGGTTATGGATTCCGTAGATCTTTCCGAAGTCTATGCGATTGCAACAGGTCAGCTGGGTATGATCCAGGCTGTTGACAATCAGGTTTACAAATATGATAATAAAAAGAGTGACATGGTGAAGCAGTACGGAGACATTCCCGCAAGCTCAAAATAACGGGCCGGGTTACAAGGACAGGGATTTATAATGGCAAAAAGAAGAGCAAGAGATACACGTTACAAGAATAAACCAGGCACTCGCAGGATGCGTTTTCGCATCCTGCTGGTGTTTGGTTTTGTTATTTTAGGATGCATTGGACTGACGGCGCAGATCATCCGTCTGAATAAGGTCAAGGGAGACAATTACACGAAGCGTATGCTGGCACAGCAGAGTCACACAAGCAATGCGATCCCGTATAAGCGCGGGGATATTGTGGATACGAATGGCAACAAGCTGGCAACAAGCGTGAAGGTATATAATCTGTTCCTCGATCCGGCGGCGATCTTAAAGGACAAGAAATATCTTCAGCCGACGAAGGATGCGCTGGAAAATGTATTTGGCATTTCCGGCAGCGATGTTGACAAAATTCTGAAGGACAATCCGACATCCCGTTATTACCTGATGAAGGAATACGGGGAATTGGACAAGGACATTGTCACGAAAATGGAGAAGTTGCAGGAAAAGGATGAGAATATCCGCGGTATTCATTTTGAGGAGGAATACAAGAGAGAATATCCGTATTCCACGGTGGCATGTGATGTGATCGGCTTTTGTACCGATACCAATAGCGGAACCTGGGGCATTGAGAATACCTATAATGATATGCTCAACGGTACAAACGGCAGACAGTTCGGTTATTATGATTCGGAACTGAATCTGGTCAAGACGATCAAGGCGGCGACCAACGGATATACCGTTAAATCGACGATCGATGTCAATGTACAGGGGATCATGGAACAGCATATCCAGAAGTTTATGAAGAATACCGGTGCCAAGAAGATTGCCTGCCTGTTGATGAATCCGAATACAGGAGGCATTGTGGCAATGGGTTCCAACTCTGTGTACGATCTGAATGATCCGCGAAATCTTTCCGTTGCCTATACGCAGGAGGAGATTTCGGCGATGTCCGAGGAGGAGCAGCTTAAGGCACTCAACGAGCTCTGGAGAAACTACTGTATCAGTGATTCTTATGAGCCGGGTTCTACCTTTAAGCCGATTACGGTTGCGGCATGTCTGGACGAGGGTAAGGCAAGCCGGAAAAGCACGTATGTCTGCGATGGTGGACAGCAGGTGGCAGACCGTTATATTAAATGTGTGGCAAACCGTTACGGTGGTCATGGTGCGCTTTCTCTGGGACAGGCACTCATGGTTTCCTGTAATGATGTGATGATGCAGATCAGTGCAAAGCTTGGCAAAGAGAAATTCCTGGATTATATGGATGCGTTCGGCATCGGAAGAAAGACAGGGATCGATCTTCCGGGTGAAGCAACGGGAACAGTCTTTAACAATGATACGATGCATTCCACACAGCTTGCGACCTCAAGCTTCGGACAGAGCCAGACGGTCACAATGGTACAGATGGCTGCAGCATTTTCGGCGATTGTCAACGGAGGTAATTATTATCGTCCACATGTTGTTGAGGAGGTTTCCAGTGAGTCGGGTGCTGTGATACAGGCGGAGGATGATGCCGTGGAGAGCAAGGTGATCACAGAGAAGACCAGCCGCCTTCTGCGCAAATTCCTTCTGGCAACGGTAGAGGAAGGAACCGCTAATCCGGCATCCGTAAAGGGCTACAAGGTCGGTGGTAAGACCGGTACCGCAGAGAAGATTCCGCGTGGACAGGGCAAATACCTTGTTTCTTTTATCGGTTGTGTTCCGGCAAATAATCCAAAGCTTGTCGTTTATACGGTTATTGATGAGCCAAACGTCGAGGATCAGGCACACAGTACCTATGCGACAGAGTTTACAAGCAGCCTGCTCAAAGATATTTTACCAATGCTTGAGATCTACCCATCCGGGAAGAAATCAGATATTACAAAAGCAAGTAAATTAAAGCTGCCATCTACGGCAAAGAGCAATCTGGATGAGGAAGCTCCGGAGGGAGGTTATTCGGATAGCAGCTATGGCGTTGCCCAAAAGGCGGCAGATGATGAAGAGGGTGATACCGGAATGAATAATTAATCGCTTTTGCTAATAGATATTAAGGAATGTCAGTAGAAGCGGAGTGATCCGGTGGATGACGGAATATCTCAAGCAGAGCAGAACCAGACAGAGACAGAGGGTCCTTTTTGTCTATGCAATGGTTGTACTTGTGATGATAGGACTTGCCGGCAGATTGTTATATCTGATGGTAAACAGGGCAGACTATTATGGAGAGAAAGCAAAGAAAGTACATCAGCGTCAGCGTGCTGTTAAAGCGGCAAGAGGCATTATTTATGACAGAAACGGTACGGAGATTGCTTCGAATAAGCCGGTATCCACAATCTCAGTGATCCACAATCAGATTGTGGAGCCGGAGAAGGTGATCGAGGTGTTGTCAACGCTTCTTGATCTGCCGGAGGAAAAGGTCCGCAAACGTGTGGAAAAGGTGTCCTCCATTGAGAAGATCAAGTCGAATGTTGATAAGAAGATTTCTGACAAGATTCGTGATATGGAGCTTGCCGGGGTGATGGTGGATGAGGACTACAAGCGGTATTATCCGTATTCGGAATTTGCGTCAAAGGTGATCGGCTTTACCGGGGCGGACAATCAGGGCATTGTCGGCATGGAGGTTGCCTATGACAAATATCTTCAGGGAACGGATGGAAGCATCCTGACCATGACAACTGCCAGAGGGCTGGAGATTGATGGCAAGGCGGAGGAACGCGTGGAACCCGTGGCGGGAGCAAATCTTTATACAAGCCTTGATGTTAATATCCAGACGTTTGCACAGCAGGCGGCAGAAAAGGTCATGAAGGCAAAGAAAGCCGGGAGTGTGCGCATCCTGATGATGAATCCGCAGAATGGAGAGATCTATGCGATGGTCAATGTGCCGGAGTTTGATCTGAACGATCCGTATACACTGCCTGACAAAAAGGCTGACTCCTATTCGGAGAAAAAGAAGCAGGTAGCACTCAATGGAATGTGGCGTAATGCCTGTGTCAGTGATACCTATGAGCCGGGCTCAACCTTCAAGGTCATTACGGCGTCCTCGGCACTTGAGGCGGGGGTGGTGAAGCTTACAGATACCTTTCACTGCCCGGGCTTTAAGATCGTGGAGGATCGCCGGATCCGTTGTCATAAGACAACCGGGCATGGTTCGGAAACGTTTGTACAGGGCGTACAAAACTCCTGCAATCCGGTGTTTATGGAGGTGGGAGCAAGGCTTGGCGTGGACAATATGTTTCAATATCTGAACCAGCTTGGGATCTTAAGCAAAACCGGCATCGATGTTCCCGGTGAGGCGGCGACGATCATGCATCAGAAGGAGAATGTGGGAGCGGTTGAACTGGCGACCATGTCCTTCGGACAGTCATTTCAGCTTACGCCGGTGCGGCTTCTGTCCACGATCAGCATGATCATTAACGGCGGTACACAGATTACACCCCATTTTGGCGTTAAGCTCGAAAGCAGTGATGGTTCAGCGGTAAAGAAGCTTACTTATCCATCCGCAGAGGGTGTGGTCTCAGCGCAGACCTCGGAAACTATGCGGATGATCCTGGAGTCCGTTGTGTCTGAGGGCTCCGGTAAGAAGGCGTATGTGGAGGGATATCAGGTGGGTGCCAAGACAGGAACCTCCGAAAAGCTTCCACGCAGCAGCAATAAATACATTGCCTCCTGCATGGGCTTTGCCCCGGCGGACAATCCGGTTGTTGCCGCACTGGTTCTGATCGATGAGCCGCAGGGGATCTATTATGGAGGCACGATCGCAGCCCCTGTGATCTCCGAACTATTGGACAATGCGCTTCCTTATCTGGGTGTCGAAAGAGGTGAGGTCGTGACCAATGCGCCGGGTTGATTTCTGGCGGTGATTGGATTACAATAATCATTACGAATGAAAAGGCTCTGTGTGAGTATCAAAGTACCATTAGAATCCGAAATAAGCATGAGGAGGAATAAGAATGGATTACTTCGATACGGTGATACCGGTGCTGCTTTCATTTTCAATCAGTGTCATATTATGTCCTATTGTCATTCCGTTTTTAAAGTGGCTGAAGTTTGGACAGTATGTCAGAGATGATGGACCCAAAAGCCATCTGAAAAAGGCAGGAACGCCTACAATGGGCGGATTGATCATATTGATCTCTGTCGTTGTGACATCCTCGCTTTATCTGCGTGATTATCCGGAGATCCTTCCGGTGATCTTTGCGACAGTTGGGTTTGGATTGATCGGATTTCTCGATGATTACATCAAGATCGTTATGAGGCGTTCTCTGGGACTGCGGGCATGGCAGAAGCTGGTGCTGCAGCTTCTGGTGACAATTATTTTTGTGTATTATTACACACAGCACCTGCATTACGAGATGCAGATGCTGATCCCGTTTACCGGAGGAATTGCATCCGGAAGATATATTGCTCTGCCGGGATGGTTGTTTATTCCGTTTTTATTTTTTGTCATGGTGGGAACTGTCAACGGCACAAATTTTACGGACGGACTGGATGGGCTTGCATCCAGCGTGACGCTGCTTATTGCTGTGTTTTTTACGGTGGTCGCGATCGGTACGGGAAGTACGGTTGCACCGGTATGCGCAGCGGTTGCGGGAGCGTTGATGGGATTTTTAGTATTTAATGTGTATCCTGCCAGTGTCTTTATGGGAGACACCGGCTCGCTGGCATTGGGAGGCTTTGTTGCTTCGACAGCGCTTCTTCTGAAAATGCCGCTATATATACTGATCGTAGGGATGATCTATCTGGTGGAGGTTCTGTCGGTAATCCTTCAGGTAGGATATTTTAAGATAACCCACGGCAGAAGAATCTTTAAAATGGCACCGATACATCATCATTTCGAACAGAGTGGATGGTCGGAGACAAAGGTAGTCGCTGTGTTTTCAATCGTGACGGCGTTGTTTTGCCTGATCGCACTGGCGGCTCTATAAAAGGTACCGATGAGATAGGAGGAAATCATGGATTTTACAGGGAAACGAGTTCTTGTAGTAGGAACAGGAGTGAGCGGTATTGCAGCGATCAGGCTGTTGGCCGCCAAGGGAGCGAAGCCGGTTGTGTTAGAGGGCAACGAAAAGGCAGACAGAGAGCAGGTTGTATCAAGGATTCCGGAGGGGATTGGGTATGATCTGATCATCGGCAATCTGCCGGAGGAAGTTATGGATACACTGGATCTTGCTGTGTTAAGCCCGGGTGTACCAACGGATCTTCCGTTTGTAATCAAACTTCAGGACAAAAAGATACCGGTCTGGGGAGAGATTGAGTTAGCATATGCCTGTGGCAGCGGACGTCTTGTGGCGATCACCGGAACCAACGGAAAGACAACGACGACAGCACTGACCGGTGCGATTCTGCGTGAGTATTATGACAGTGTATTTGTGGTAGGTAATATCGGTCTTCCTTATACCGAGTACGCTCTGGAAATGAAGGATTCCTCTGTGACGGTTGCCGAGGTCTCAAGCTTCCAGCTCGAAACGATCCATACATTTCAGCCGGAGGTCAGTGCGATCTTAAATATCACACCGGATCATCTGAACCGCCATCATACGATGGAGTGCTACATTGACACAAAGGCGCGCATCGCCGAGAACCAGACGAAGGCTCAGATCTGTGTACTGAATTATGAGGATGAGCATCTTCAGAAGCTGGCAGCAAAGATCCCGGCAGATATTTTCTGGTTCAGCAGCAAGCGACCGCTGGAGCGCGGAATCTGGCTCGATGGAGAGGATATTATCTATAAGGATGGAGAGGAGATCAAGATCTGCACGATTCATGATATGCAACTGCTCGGTGTCCACAACTATGAAAATGTGATGGCAGCAGTGGCGATCGCGATGCATATGGGTGTTCCGGTTGAGTGTATCCGCAAGGCAGTGGCTGAATTTAAGGCAGTGGAACACCGTATCGAATTTGTTCGTGAGGTTGGCGGCGTGAAGTATTATAACGATTCTAAAGGAACGAATCCGGACGCAGCGATAAAAGCGGTAGAGGCAATGGTAACACCGACGGTAGTAATCGGCGGCGGATATGATAAGCAGTCCTCCTATGAGGAGTGGATCGCTTCCTTTGGAGACAAGGTGAAATGCCTTGTGCTTCTCGGAGCAACAGCAGATAAGATCGAGGCAACAGCGCGAAAAGCAGGGTTTACGAATATTGTCCGCGTCGGTTCCCTGAAGGAGGCTGTGGAGGCATCCGCAGCACAGGCGCAGAGTGGTGATGCGGTTCTTCTGTCGCCGGCATGTGCAAGCTGGGATATGTTTAAGAGCTATGAGCAGAGAGGTACTTTGTTTAAGGAGTATGTGAATCAGTTATAATTAGTCCGGAAGGAATGGAAAGTGATATGGCAAGAGTGCAAAATGGCAGACGGGAGCAAACCTCCCGCAGAAACAGCACTGCAGGTGAAAGAAAGAAAAGAGAACGCTATTACCGCCAGTATGATTATATGCTTTTGTTCATGACGGTGGCGATCGCGCTGTTTGGTATTCTGATGATCTACAGTGCCAGCTCCTACACGGCATCAACCAGCCGTTTTGGAGATCCGTTTCGTTTCGTGTCCCAGCAGCTGAGAGGACTGATTCTTGGTGTGGCAGCGATGCTGATCATATCTAATCTGGATTACAGAGAGCTTTATCTGGGGAGGATCAACTGGATCTATATTTTCTATGGGCTCTGTATTGCGATGCAGGTTGCGGTGCTGATCCCGGGGATCGGAATTGAGCATAACGGTGCGAGACGATGGCTGAAGATCGGTGTAGAGTTCCAGCCTTCAGAGTTTACCAAGATCGGTGTGATCCTGTTTGTGGCATATGCGATCTATCAGTCCAGACGTTCGATGGATACTTTTACAGGCTTTTTAAAGCTGATTGGCGTTTATGTCTTACCGGTGGTTGGACTTATCGCGGCGGAGAATCTGAGTACGGCGATCATCGTCGGTGTTATTGCTGTTGGAATGTGTTTTGTGGCGAGCAAACGTAAGAAATACTTCATTGTCTGTGGTATTGTCGGAGTTGCGGCGGCTGCGGCGTATGCTATGATCGGCGGAGGTTTCCGTGCCGGTCGAATCACATCGTGGCTTGACATCGAAAATTCGCCGGGAGGCTTTCAGATCCTTCAGGGCTTATATGCGATCGCATCCGGCGGGATCCATGGAAGCGGGCTCGGAGAGAGTATGCAGAAGCTCGGTTATATTCCGGAGGCATATAATGATATGATCTTTGCGGTTATTTGCGAGGAGCTTGGCATCGTGGGTGCTGTCATGGTGATGGGAGCATTTCTGGTGCTTTTGTGGCGTATCGTCATGATCTCCTGTAATGCACCGGATATTTTCGGAAGCATGGTCTGTGCCGGTTCCATGATACATATTGCGATCCAGGTGCTTTTTAATATCGCGGTCGTAACCAACACGATCCCGTCCACCGGTGTACCGTTGCCGCTGATCAGCTACGGTGGCACTGCCTGTGCGATCATGATGTTAGAGCTTGGACTGGTGCTTGGCGTCTCAAGACAGATCAAGCTGAAATAGGAGGAATTTTTTGAAACACATAAAGATAATCATTGGAGTGATCCTCGGCATTCTGCTTATTGTATCAGGAACCTTTTTCTTCCTGAAGATCACACAGGTGAAGGTTGAGGGTGGAGATATTTACTCGGATCAGCAGATCATAGCATCGGCAATGTCCGACAAATACGCCTATCATACACTGTATTTTCTGGCAAAGAGCAAGCTGGGACATGTGGACTGCCTGCCGTTTGTGCAGGAGATTGATGTGGAATGGGATTCGCCGACCGGAATTGTGCTGCATGTGTATGACAAGACCATCAGCGGCTGCGTCAAATATATGGGGCAGTACATTTATTTTGATAAGGACGGTGTTGTGCTTCAGAGCCTGACAGAGCCGATGGACGGAGTGCCGGTGGTTACAGGCATCAAGTTTGGTAAATTTACCATGAATGAAGCGTTCGAAGTCAAGGATGATACGCTGTTTGAAACGATCATGAATCTGTCCAGACTCATCAGGCATTATAAGGTGAAGGTAGACCAGATCAAGTTTGACGGGAGAAATGTCACTTTGTATTCCGGTAAGGTGGAGGTTTATCTGGGACAAAAGGATTTTTATGATGATGATATGGCAGCACTTGCCAGTGTTCTCAAAAAGACGCGCAAGAAGGATCTGGCGGGAACGATCAACATGGAAAATTTCACCTCCGGAGACCGTATTATCCTGAAAACAGCAGGGGATACGCCGGCAGATGGAACATCAGATGCGTCGGATTCGCAGGATGCAGATGCACAGCCGACCGATCAGCCGGATGACGGGCAGACAGAGGGCGATAGCGTGGAATAACAAAACAAACGTTCTCCTTGATTATTCTGTGTTTTCTTAGTATTATATAGAATAGGTTTGGAATGTTGATTTGTTCCGGTTTGAGACAGGAATTAACTGATGATAGCAGATAAGATAAATTATATGAAAAAGAGGAGGAGCAGTCGTGTTAGAAATTAAGACAAGTGAGTCAGATTCATCTGCAAAGATTATAGTAATAGGTGTCGGCGGCGGCGGAAACAACGCAGTAAATCGCATGATCGAGGAAGGTATTCAGGGTGTTGAGTTTGTATGTGTCAACACCGATAAGCAGCATCTGTTAAACTGCAAGGCACCGAATTGTCTGCAGATTGGCGAGAAATTGACAAAAGGACTCGGTGCAGGAGCTTCTCCGGAGGTAGGACAGGCAGCAGCAGAGGAGAACAAGGATGAGATCACGGATATTATCCGTGGTGCAGATATGGTATTTGTAACATGTGGTATGGGAGGCGGCACCGGTAC
>ULPZ01048960.1_pt1 | contig 10942 bp, 7 predicted proteins | sample 1953991 | NCBI WGS metagenome assembly ULPZ01 (sample SAMEA4835642, study PRJEB28245) | human gut metagenome | biome: gut microbiome; material: fecal sample | place: Denmark | collected 2008
TACGGATGTTATACCAAAGGATGGCATCTATGAATTGGAGGACGATATTACTCTGATTTTCTCTGATTCCACAGCTTACGAAAAAGGCTTGAATTATACAGTGAGCATAAAAAGCAATGATGAGACGGTGGATTATACCATGCTGTATGTACTTTGTGGTGTTGTGGTTGTGGGTATAATTGTAACAGCATTTGGGGAGAATAAGGAGAAGCTGGATGAGCATACGGATACGTTGATTACAGAGTATAAGAAGAATTCTTTTACGCTTAGTGTGATGAACGGACAGCAGGAGGAAGGATTTAATACAACACTTCCCCTGTGCTATAACCAGATAGCAGAGACGAGAACACTTACAACCTCATCCCTTGCATTGTTCATTCCGTTTTCTACTCTGGAACTTAATGATCCGGATGGTATCAATTACAGTTGCAACTTATTATCGAAGAATCCGATTTTCTATGATCGTATGAAGGGTATCAATTACAATGCTTTCATACTTGGATGTCCGGGAACAGGAAAAAGTTTTACGGCAAAGTTTGAGATTACAGGAAGATTTCTTAAGGTGGGAGATGTTATTTTTGTAATTGATCCTGAGAATGAGTTTGACCATTTGGGGAATGCGTTAAATGCACAGATAATTGTAATCTCTCCCGGTGGTAAAAATCATATTAACCCTATGGCAATCTATGTCAGTGATGATTACGACAGTGACAGTGATCCGGTCAATGAAAAGGCAGGAAGTATCTTACAGTTGATGGAGTGTGTGGTAAAGTCACCATTTGGTATCAATTCTATTCAGGAAACGATTGTGGATGAGTGTGTACACGCATTGTTTGAGCCATTTATGGTAAATGGCAGGCTGCGTAAGATTTCAGATGAAGAAATGCCGACATTAACAGACCTTCGTTTGGAGTTATCAAAGAGAAAGGAACCGGAGGCAAGAGAATTGGTGTACGCTTTGAAGCTGTATACAGGGGATGGCTCTTTATCAATCTTCGGTCATCATACTAATGTGGAGATTACAAACCGTTTTGTTATTTTCCAGATAAGAGATGTGGGAGAACGTTTGAAGAACCTTGCCATGTTAGTTATTTTAGAGCATATCTGGAATGAGATTGTGAAGAACAGAAAGCTTGGCATAACCACATGGTATTACATTGATGAGATTTATCTGTTGTTCAAGAATGAATATTCTGCTCACAGACTGGATGAGATGGTGCGTAGAGGCAGAAAGTATGGTGCGGTATTTACAGGTATCAGTCAGAATGTAACACCGATTTTGGAAAGTCCGATTGCAAGAGATATGTTGCAGAACTGTAACTTTATTCAGATATTAGGTCAGGCAGGACCGGACAGAATCAACTTGCAGAGGATTTTGAACCTGTCAGACACAAATCTTGAATACATAACCAACTCTCCACCGGGGCAGGGACTTATTTATACAGGTAAGAATGTGATTCCTTTCCGTGGCAGCATACCGAAGGATACAAAAATCTATCGTCTGCTTACATCCAATCCAAAGGAACGGCATGAGTATGAGCTTGAAAAGCAGCGTGAAGAGGCAAGAAAACAAAAAGAAGCAAAGGACATTGCGTAAGCAATAGAAGTGGAGGAAATTCAGATGGTAAATAACAAAGTGATTTTAATGGGTAGACTTACAAGAGATGCGAAAATCATGGATTCCAAGGGAGAGGATGCAGGTAAAATGGCAACATTTTCTCTTGCAGTCGATAAAATGAGAAAGAAGCAGGAGCCGGGAAATGATGCGGATGCAGAGAACAATGCTCATTTCATTCGTTGTATCGGCTTTGACAGAAATGCAGAGTTTCTGGAGAAGTTCGGCAAGCAGGGTGTAAAGTTTGCAGTAGAAGGGCATTTAAGTACAGGCAGCTATGAGAAGAATGGCATGAAAATCCTGACTGTGGATGTGGTAGTAGAAAATATTCAGTTCTGCGAAAGCAAGGGAAATGGTGCGAAGGTAGAAGCGACAGCGGATGTGCCAACATAATAAAAGGCTGATTGTAAGTAAAAGTATGTAAGGATAAAGGGACGGATGACTATATTTGATATGGTTGTCTGTCTCTTTTTATGGTTTGTGCCGATAATATAATCAGGTGTAAGTGTATGATATATGCCATAGTTAAAAATGAAAAAATGTGATAGAATAAAAGCAGTATTATGTAAAAAAATAGAGAATAAAAGATAGAAAAGAGGGTATTATGTCAAGAACGTATGAAGATGTGGCTGCTTATGTTGAGGATCAGAGCCAAGATAAATGTAAAGTATTAAGTGCAAAACCGGAACATACTTTTGATGACTTAGGGGTTAAGGTTAATGTTTGGAATGTGAAGACAGATGTAGATGGTTCATGGTGGGTAGTAGAAGGTGAAACAGTTCCTATGAACTTGTATCCGCAGGAAGCATATTATTTTTCGGCAGATGAAGTATATTCATTTCATATGGGTTTAATGGAAAGATTATATGCCACACATAATGAGTATGAGCCCGAAAATTTTGTACGTGCCATAACATTAGATAGAGATATAGCCCCTACTTTGTTCAGAAAGTTAAAAAATGTTGCGGAACTTATTGATATTGCAAAGGAAATTGAAGATTTTCAGGCAATAGGGGTTCAGTGTAGAGAAATATTGATTGAATTAGGAAATACAATATATTCTCCTGAAATGGCTGGAGAGGAAGAACAACCTCAAGCCTCTAATTTTAAGAGAAAAGCAGAACTTTTTGTTAGGTTCAATTTATCAGGTAGTGACAATAGTGATTATAGAAGTTATATAAAGAAACTTACAGAAGCAACATGGGATTATGCGTGTAAGATTACTCATTCACAAAATGCCACTTTTTATGAAGTATCTACCTGTGTTACTTTAACTACTTCATTGGTAGGAGTATATGAAAATATACGTCAGAAGATGAATGATCCATTGGCACAATGTATATGCAAGAACTGCAAGAGCAAAAAATTAAGCATTATAGATGATGAGGTTGGCGAAGATGGAATTGTAACAAAATTAGTTTTGCAATGTGAAGAGTGTGGGGATTTGTTAGAAATTGTTTTCGAGAACGAATTCAATACACCTTAGTTGAGACAATATAGAATGACAAGGTTGGTGAAACAGATGGTTAAAACTGTTAGAGGAGATATTACGAAAATTACAGATGTGAAGGCTATTGTGAATGCAGCTAATACCAGTCTTTTAGGTGGAGGCGGTGTGGATGGTGCTATACACAGAGCTGCCGGAAAAGAGCTTTTGTTTGAATGCAGATTACTTGGTGGATGTAAGACTGGACAAGCTAAAATTACCAAAGGCTACAATCTTCCTTGTGATTACGTAATACATACAGTTGGGCCGGTATGGAATGGTGGAAGCAAGAAAGAATCAGAGCTTTTGGCAAGTTGCTATTATAATTCCATGAAGCTTGCAATGGAAAATGGAATTAGGAGTATTGCATTTCCATCCATTTCTACAGGCATTTATCATTTCCCGGTAGAGCAGGCTACAAAGATAGCGGTAAATACGGTTAAGCGTTTTCTTGATGACAATGAGGGAATGTTTGATTTGGTGGAATGGGTATTATTTGATGAGCATACGGAAAAGGTGTATGAGGCGGAAGTAGATAAGCTGTATTAGAAGAAATTTTATATAAATGTGGAAAGGGAAAAAATGTTTTTTAAATTATTATCAAAATTTGATTACGTGTATTTAAAAGAGATAGAGAACAGTTATAATACTAATTGTGACAAATTAGGAAAACTTGAACGCAAAGTAAATGACGAGAAGGTTTTTATTAGTAAAATGAAAAATAAATTATGTGGTACTAGAGCTGTAATATATGATATAAAAGAAGACCGAGATGGAAGGGATACTTATATATGTGTACAGGATTTAAGAACACCGGTTTTGAATGAAAATAATTGTCCTTATATGGGCGGTGACCTGAATATTTTTATTATGAACACGGGGATTTATTCGTCTGATAGTGCCTGTAGATATAATGATATGCCATTCTTGCAGGCTAAATTTTACGAGACTCATATACATATTTATGAACTTCATTCTAGTTTAAGTAATATAAGCTATGAAAACAAGGGATATGGAACAATGATGTTAGAAACATTAATTGATATTGGAAGAAAATCAGGGTGTACATCTATTGGAGGTTGTTTGTCTAACGTAGATTGTGATACAGATGAAAAAAGAGATAATAGAAATCGGTTTTATGAGAATAGAGGGTTCAAATTATCTTTTAAAGACGAAGATTTTAAGAATGGAAGTATTCATTTCGACATAAATAATGAAAATGCATAGGAGTTGAAGAGATGGCCAATTCAGAAATAAAAATATTTTATTCATGGCAATCGGATTTGCCGGCAAATGAAACAAGGAATCTTATTCAAGACAGTATAAAGGATACTGTTAGATTATTACATCATAGATTGGCAACATACTCACTTAAGGATAATAGTAAGGGAGAAGTAAAGAAAAAGTTAAAAGAAATAATTGTTGGTACAGTCGAAAATATATTTGAAAATGGAAAAAGAGTACGACCTCAATTTTCAAATATTCAATTAGGCAGTTATGATAAATCTACAAAGAAAATTTGTAAGAGAATAATTCCATATGTTTTAAAAAATGAATCAGAATATATTAATGCGAAGCAACAGCAGATTGAGAGTTGTAGAATATTAGTGGATAAGATTAGAAGTACACATTTGGTAAAATCCACAGATGAGATAATGAGTGAAATAATATCTGAGGATAATCCGAAGTCAGATCCAGAGACAAATACAGAGGTTGTTATTGATAATGGAAATTTGCTTCCGGCAAAAACGATTAATCTGTTTACTGAATATGAAGTAAATATTTCGGATAGCGATAAATGTGATATTATTCAATTTACTAAAGAGAAACTTGGATATGAGATAGAAAATGAAGAGGATTTTTTCTGTGTAGGTAATCTAAAAAAGAAAAATTCTTTTAAGTCATTCGGGGCTACGTATGATTTGATTGGAACAGATGATGAAATAAGCAAGTATAATGCCATTTGTGAACTTAGTTATATGATAACTGAATTAGAAGTATGGGGACATTATTTAGATACTTTTGAAGGAATGGTATTTCTTCCACTAGCAGTCATAAACAATTCTTCAGTAGCTGACGAAGACATTACTGTTTCAATTGAAATAGATAGAGAAAAAGCAGAAATCATATTGCCAACAAGAGATTTGTTCAATACAGAGATTGACGGATTGCAAGGTAAAATCTATGAAATGGATATTATGAAAAAATATCTTATGATGACTCAAACATCGGATATACAATATGATGCTGACATTAGTTATTCAGTTGAAGATATTATACTTGAACAAAAGCGGCTTGGAAGCTCGGCTGGGATTAATGGAACACCAATGTTTGATGAAGAAGACTATGAGATGGAACTGTCAAAATATATTGCTACTCCAATGGAAGGTGCCATATCGGAATATGTTTTTAAAATAAAGTCACTGCATGCATTAGAGAAGAAATGGCTTGGTGGAGCTATTTTATTAAAACCTATTGCAGATTCCTTTGAGATTACATATTCTGTGAAATCGCATAGCTCAGATGGAAATTTGTCAGGTGTACTTACATATTATAAAGAATAGGTTATATATACAAAAACACAGGTAGTGGTTCTTAAGAACTGTTGCCTGTGTTTTTGTATTTAGGCAATCTGCGAAGCAGTTTGCCTCACCGGCGTCCCGTAGGGTCAAAGTCTGCGACCATCGGGAGCAGTCTTTGAAGTCCGCTACCTTCAGCTGTCGTTAAAGTAATGGTTAGCCGTAGAGTGGAGGTCGTAGAGCCCCTGGGAGATGGGCAGGGGCGCGCCAAAGGCGGGGGTGGGAATGGTACGCTAAAAAGACTAAAGCCGGAAAATCATAAATAAGCATAATTATTTCTCCAGACTTTTCTTTCGGTGCAATTTATCTATTGAAGCCGAAGGGAAGGAGGACAGACACTATGAAATATTTTTACGAATTACAGGACTGGCTTTATCAGACAGAATTTTATCAGGAGGTTTTAAAGGAACTACCGGAACCTCTTAACAACATTTATTTTGACACCATTGTAGCAATTATTATAGGTGTGTATCTGTTGTATCGTATCTTTGATATGCTTCACAGCTTTTTCTATTACAGACGCATCCGGAAAATGCAGGAGAGGGAGCGAAAGGAAAAGAAGGAGCAGGAAGCACGAATGCTAAAGAGAGAAGAGCAGGTATATGAAAAGGAAGAGCGACTTGGTCGATTTATGGATTTCCTTTTTATCAGTCGTATGAGTAGAGTGCAGGAGGATAAGATTTACGACAGTACACCACAGCCCCAAAGCGACAATGTGAAGAGAATTCCGAAGCGTAGACATTTGCTTGACTGGCGTAATAAGTCAGCTCCGTTACTTTTAGGACGAAAAGAGGAAACGGTGTCTGATTATGATGTGGTAATGGATGCCTATGGAGTTTTGGTACGAAATAAGGATGAATTAATAGAACTTTTTAGTATGCTTAGCATGCATGAACTGGAGAATACAAAGTTATACAAGCGGGAAAAGAGTGTTATTCTTGGCGTAGGTAGGCTTGCACTGTTGGGACTTTATTTCAAAGCGATTTGTCTGACTGAATTACGGGATAAATTTTCTGAGCAGATTAGGGATGATATAGAGGCTGACTTTGTAAATGAATTTATTTTATGTCAGAATAAATGGAGGCTTTTTTCTGGAGAGAATATACGACTGGGGGAGTCGTCAATTGTTCTTTCAAAATGTGTACAAGTTCTTTCTTTTTTGTCGGAAGAAAATAAGGTGGCATTTACAGAGAAGATAGAGGTTGAAACAGCGATAGATGTAGCGTTTTGGCTGGAATATGTCAAAGACCACTATGTAAAGAGTAAGTTACTTAATATTTTGATGAATGCACAAAAGGAGAAGCTGTTAGAGGGCATTTATTTCTTTCCGACGTTGCAACATGCAGTAGATAATTTGTTGGAACTTTGTTTTATTGAATCCGAAAGCCAAGAGGAAAATAGCAAAGAAGTAGAGAAAATGCTGGACTTTGTGCAATACGCTCTGAAAGATTTTGAAGAAGCGTTATCCTACAAACCAGAGAGTGTAAGAGAGGATTACAAGGAATGGAAGGATAGTGCTTACTGCCGAGTCTTGCTTTTGAAAAATCAAAAAGATGAAATTCTTTCTTCGCAACATTTATTTTATAAAGGAATTGTTTGGCTGAACTCAAACCAACTGGAAGAGGTGCAGGAAGCAAAAAAGATATTTGCTCAGAATAGTGAGAATTCCGTTTCGTGGCGGAGCAATTATTTGATTGCATGTGTATTGGAAATTATAAAGAAGAATGAACTTGATTTGGAATATGACAGTGACTTGAAAAGCTATGAAAAGGCGTTTTCAAGTCACGTATCCGCCATTCGGGGTATTTATTCAAAAGAACTTCATATAGCATATGTATATGGTTTGTTTCTATATCTGTCTATTGATAAAATAGAAAAATTCTGGACCTTATATGAACAAATGCCGGAAGACATACATCAAGATAAGAGGGTTTCCACTTACGTTATAGAGGCATATCTTTCTTTGGGAAATGAGGCAGAAGCCAAGAAACAGCTTAAGCAGTTACAATTGATTTATGGGGAAACTTCTGAAATTAAGAAACTTTGGGAAAGGATAGAAAAAGCAGACAGTACAGGACAACAAATAGAACGACCGCTGGTGCAAGGTAATACAGAAAGCAACGAACTTACTTACAAAGAAATAAGGCAACTTTTGTATGGACTGTCACTAAAATCAAATTCAGTTTTGGCAGAAATAATGGTCGATGAAGATGAATTTCAACGTTTAGGCAATATTAGTGGAGAGAAAATGTATGATAAACATGAAATGCAGGTTATTTCAATGGTTTGTCAGGCACTAAAGTCCTTGCAGAACTATAGTGTAAATCTTCTCCATAATGGGAATGTTGCCTCTGAAGATGCTTATAATCGAACTTTGAAATTATTGTTTAATCTTCGAGAAGAGCGATTTCTAGGTTTTCGTCTGGATGAGCAGACTCAGGGTGGCATAACAAAAACAATATATCGTTCTGGAGAACAAGGCATAGGACGTAGAGACTTACTTCTTGTACGCAAGGATAATGCAGTAGCTCTATTAGAAGGTATTAAGCTATGGAGAGTTGAAAAGGCAAAGATTACTGAGCACCTCGGAAAACTTAGAGAGTATAATGTGGAAAGGGCACCCATTGTAATAATGCCTATATATGGACACATGCCTGAAGAAAAACAATTTTGGGAGAGATATGTGAAACTGTTGCGTGAATATCAAACGAAAAAAATGTTTGATATTACCGAAGTAGAGGTTGTGGATGAGCTATTGAAAACAGAGTTTTCAGCAGGACTGCAATATATTGTAAGAACAAGACATAACTATAAAGAATTTGAAGTAGTAGTATACCATATAATGATAAATATTAAATGGAAGTAATGAAATATAGACTGTGTCTACCATCTTTTTGCATTAGCTGAAAAGAGGCTTATTTACTGATATTTCGTGCAAAAACCTGTTGATTTTGGAGTAGGTAAGAGGTATAATAATACTGTAGTTAATAGTACATTATAAGAAACCGATGTATATTAGAATTTGTTATAGGTAGATTTGGTTCGGTATGATTAGTACTTTACCTACCCTGTTACCTACCCAAAAATCGCTGGAAAGCCAGTGTTTATGGGGGCTCACAGTTTCGATTCAGGAAGCTGCTGATAACAACAGATTCTAGTTTTTTCTTTAAAATAAGGGTTTGAGTGTTTATGGAATTGTGTCAAAATGAGTGCGTAAGACACACATAAGACACATGTAAGACACACGGACAAGATACAAACCGAAGATATATTGGAAATAACATATAGGTTCACAATCACTTCTTACAAGTGTTTGTGAACCTCATTTTTATTTTGCACAATAAAAAAGAATATATTAAAATAATGGCGGCTATGGTATAATTCTGCTTAGTGATAACATAAAGCAAATAGCGAGGTGAAAAAAGATGTACGATTGTGGATTTGCAAAAGAAAATCATAGATTTAGATTTCGTACCGGTGGAATTATTATAAAAGATAATAAAATGCTTTTCGTAAAAAGCAGTATCGGAAATTATTATTATATGATTGGAGGGGCAGTGCAGCTAGGAGAAACAACAGAAAAATGTGTTGAACGTGAGATTTTAGAAGAATCAGGGCTAAAGGTACAAGCAGAGCGTCTGGCAGTTGTATGTGAGAATTTCTTTAAGGGTGCTGGAGGAGTGGAAGACGGCTTTGACTGTCACACGATTGAGTTTTATTATCTTATGAAAATTCAGGAGGATAATGCAGCAGTCTGTAAAAAGCAAACAGATGTGGGAGAGGAACTCATTTGGATTCCTATGGAGGATATTCCGGACAGCGATATAAAGCCTTCTTTTATAAAGAAATATATAAATGAGATTATAAACTCAGATAGAATAATACATATTATCTGGGAGAAGGACAGATGAGAGTAATATCCATAGAAGGCAACGCAAGCTCAATGATGAAATCAGGAGCACCGTTGCATCTTTTTCCGTCCAGCTTATTTTTATCACAGATAACCATGATGTCCGGCTGAACAATGGTAAGAGGGTGGTCGGATAATTTTACATCGAATGGAGCAGTGAATACATGACAGGAGCCTTTTTTCTTCTTAATATAGGTATTTATAAGCGTTGATAGTTCCATTGATATTGTCTGGTGAGCCTGTGATGGGCTTGCCATATCATAGATAACACCATCGAAAACTTCAACTCTCTTATCTTACGGGAGAGCTTCGTACTGTGCTAAAGTTATTGAATTAACTTGTGGTTGTGTTGCGGGCATAGAATTACTTCCTTTCGATATTATTAGGGTGGATTATTTTCACGTTTTTCTTATTGTTTAGCTTACCTTACCTTTGGTTTTTTATAATAATCACACTAAAGCATAATTTCAATAAATATTTTACATGTTATGGCATATTAAGGCAATCAGTCATTCAATATATTTCCTGATTAAGCCTTTCTTTTAAATCTACAATCTGGATACCCTGTACAGCCGTAGAATCTGCCGTAAGGACCATCAATTAATCTCAGAGGCTTCATGCAGTAAGGACAAATAGCTCCATTTGTGTATCCTTTTATTCTATCTATGTGTTGCTGTTTTTCTGTCTCTGTCTTTTGTGTAAGTGGTATGAGCTTAGAATATAACCTATCTATTTCTTGATGGGTAAATATAGTTGGTTTAAGGCTTAACTCTCTTTTCATTACCCATAGTAAGCTGTAGCGGTTGATGATACACATATTTGATGTTGAGGGTGGTACTGATTTTAATGTGCATAAATCGGAAAATATGATAAAGGAAAACATTTTGTTTCGTTCAATTCCAAGATATTGGGATAGTTTATTAATGTGACCTTCATTTTGCTTTACAGGATTGTAAAATTTGTACTTTTCTCCATTTTTGAAGCATTGCGTCCAGTTGGTGTCATCTGCGCGTCCGTATATCCAGCCTTTGTAGTTTTTGGATTCCATGACGTAGATACCCTTATCAGTCAGAGCAATTACATCTATTTCTGTATAGTTTCCGTTATTTTCTACATATACATTACTAATAGTTCGTATATAGCTAAGCTCTTTTAATGCTTCATTATTCAGTACATAGTCTGTTCTGAATTCTCCAAGAGTTCCTCTTGGTTTATTCCACATTTCAATGGGTGTAAATATGGGCTCACCGTTTGTGAATATGTTTTTTAAATCATTCAAAAAACTCATAGCCAAGTTCCTTTCGTTTCTTTTTTTTATTATGATGTTGGGGTCAAAACATGCCAACTTAATT
>ULPZ01077526.1_pt1 | contig 10839 bp, 7 predicted proteins | sample 1953991 | NCBI WGS metagenome assembly ULPZ01 (sample SAMEA4835642, study PRJEB28245) | human gut metagenome | biome: gut microbiome; material: fecal sample | place: Denmark | collected 2008
CGCCAAGCAGTTCAGCAAGCGCTAATCGTTCATTCGCAAGCGTTTTGCCTCGGTATACTTTTGCAAACTTTGGTTTGCGAAGAAGACCGGGGCAAGAAGCGAAAAAACCGTCTCCCTTTCCCGGGCGGCGGTTTTTTTATGCTCGTTGCCGGAAGGGTTTCTTTTTGCCAAAGACAGCACAACAAAAGAATCTTCGGGGGGTTTCGACATGCAAGAAAAGAAAATCAAGGCCGGTATCGTGGGAGGAACGGGCTACACCGGGGTGGAGCTGTTGCGTTTGCTGAGCCGCCATCCTAACGTTAAAGTTTGCGCTATCACGTCGCGCAAGGATGCGGGAACCAAGGTGACGACCATGTATCCGTCGCTTCGGGGTTTTATGGACGATCTGGTCTTTACGACACCCGAAGAAGCCGAACTCACCGCTTGCGACGTGGTGTTTTTTGCAACGCCGCACGGTGTGGCCATGAGCATGGCTCGAGAATTGACTGCTGCCGGCGTCAAGATTATTGATCTTGCGGCCGACTTTCGTTTGCGCGATACGGGTGAGTTCAAGACCTGGTACAGGCTTGATCACGCTTGTCCGGATCTGTTGGAGGAATCGGTCTATGGTCAACCCGAGACCATGCGCGAGAAGATGAAGAACGCTCGAATTCTCGGCATGGCGGGCTGCTATCCGACGTCCATCGAATTGGGCTTGTTGCCCCTGATGGAGTACGAAAAGGTGCATCCGGGTACGTTTGATTTGAAGACCATCATTGCCGACAGCAAGTCAGGAATTTCCGGCTCCGGCAAGAAGGCTGACGTGTCGATCATCACCGCCGAAATGTCGGACAACTTCCATGCTTATGGTCTCAAAGGGCATCGTCATACGCCCGAGATCGAACAGCAGCTGAAGATCCTAGCCGGTACGGACGATCTGAAGCTCACGTTTGTGCCGCATCTGTTGCCGACCATTCGAGGGATTCATTCGACGATCTATATTCGCTTGAAGGACGCGTCGACCGAGATTGACCTTCAAAAACTTTATGAAGATCGCTTTGCCAACGAGTATTTTGTGGATGTGATGCCGGCTGGATCCACGCCTGAAACGCGAAGCGTGCGTGGCTCCAATTTCCTGCGCTTGGCGGTTCATCGACCGGGCAATGGTGATCTGATTATCGTGCTGGCGGTGGAAGACAATCTAGTCAAAGGTGCTGCAGGGCAGTCCGTGCAGGCGATGAACATTCTCTTCGGGTTGGATGAAAAGACGGGACTGGATGCACCGGCGTTGGTGCCGTGACAGTGTGACTGAAAAAATCTTCAGTACATTGAAAAATTTTGATATAAAAATCTTCAGCCCAGTGAAGAATTTTTTTTCGGTCAACGATGCAGGGCCATTCCAGATCGATGACGGAAATGTTTGTCGCAGGCGCATTGCAAAATTGCAAACAACAGCTGACACTGGTAAATCTCTAATGCATTTTTTCTAGGCTCTTCAAGGATTTTCCGTATAATCCGTAGGCTTTGCAGTGCACGCCGGCGGCGTCGCGCGAGAAGATTTTTAACGAGAAAACTTTAAAAGAGGTAAGAAGTGTTTTTCATTTCTGACGCAATGGCTCAGACCGCAGGTGCGGCCGCTGCCGGTGGAACCGGCGGTCTGCTGATGCAGATCATTCCGATCATTCTGATTTTTGTTGTGTTCTGGTTCTTCCTGATCCGTCCGCAGCAAAAGCGCCAGAAGGAACATCAGAAGATGTGCGAAGCGCTCACCAAGGGCGATGAAATCGTAACGATTGGCGGTTTGGCCGGCCGTATCGCCGAAGTGAGCGAACAGTATGTCGTGATCGAAATCAGCCGCGTTGAAGGCAATGCTGTGACGATCACGATGCAGCGCGGCGCCGTGCAGACGGTTTTGCCCCGCGGCACGCTCAAGTCGATCGACAAGTAAAAGCGGCTTTTATGCAGCGGGCGGGCCGTATCCGACAAAAAAGGATATGGCTGACGCCCGCTTTGCCGTTTAGTTGATGCACCGCAATTGGTCAATGACCTGTTGCGGTTGTTGCGCAAAAAACGGAAGTGTTTGCACAATCACCTCGTTTTTTGCCGAAACAAAACTCTCCGCGGGAGAGTTTTGTAGGCTAAGAGGAAAATCCCTTTTGCCGATTTGATTTTCGCAACGAAAGGCAACTGTGACTGATCTTGAGGACAATCGAAAGAAAGGATCACGGAATGGCCCGGAGTTTTTAGTATGAATCGATACGCTCTTTGGAAGTACATCGTCATCGGAGTGGTTTTGCTCATTGCGGCGCTGTACACCTTGCCGAATTTTTACGGTGAATCGCCTGCAGTGCAGGTGAGTTCCGGCAAGTCGACGGTGAAGATCGACGAGACGGTGCTTGCACGTGTGGAAAAGGCGCTTGCAGACGCGCAGTTAAAGCCTAACGGCGTTTTCTTTGAACGGGGTGCTCAGCAGAACACCGTTCGTGTGCGTTTTGATCCGACGGAAGCTGAAAAGCAGCTTCAGGCCCGCGAAGTGCTCGAACGCGCGCTTAACCCCGATCGCACGGATCCTTCCTACATCGTCGCTCCCAACCTGGTTCCCAACACCCCCGAGTGGCTGTTGAAGATCAACGCTCTGCCGATGTATCTCGGTCTTGACCTTCGCGGTGGTGTGCACTTCCTGTTGCAGGTCGATATGCATTCGGCCATTGAAAAGCGCGCCGAATCAACGGCAGCCGATCTGCGTACCCAGTTCCGTGACAAGCGTATCCGCCATGCCGGTATCTCTCGTCAGGGCAACACCGTTGTGATTGCCTTTAACGATGAACAGGAACGCGCTCGCGCCAATGACCTTCTTCGTTCCACGCAGCCTGATCTGGTTGTGACGGAAGGCAATCGAGCCGGCAAGTTCATTCTCTCGGCGGAGCTTTCGCAGAAGGCTATCCAAAACGTTCAGGAATATGCCTTAAAGCAGAACATCTCCACGCTGCATAACCGTATTAACGAATTGGGTGTGGCTGAGCCCGTGATTGCGCAACAGGGTGCTGACCGCATCGTGGTGCAGTTGCCCGGTGTTCAGGATACGGCTAAGGCCAAGGACATTTTGGGCCGTACCGCAACTCTGGAAGTGCGCATGGTCGACGATTCGCCTGAAGCACTGACGCAGATGGCTCAGGGGAATGTCCCCTTCGGCGATGAAAAATATTTCGACCGTGAAGGCCGCCCGATTCTTGTGAAGCGTCGTGTGGTGCTTACCGGTGAAAACTTGAACGACGCGCAGCCTGGTTTCGATTCTCAGACGCAGGAACCCACGGTGAACCTGACGCTTGACAACAAGGGTGCCCGCATCTTCCGCGATGTGACCCGTGACAATGTCGGCAAGCGCATGGCCATCATCCTTTTTGAAAAGGGTAAGGGCGAAGTGGTGACGGCACCTGTCATTCGTCAGGAAATTGCGGGCGGCCGCGTGCAGATTTCCGGTCGTATGACGACGATTGAAGCGACGGACACCGCATTGCTTCTGCGTGCCGGTTCTTTGGCTGCTCCGATGGAAATCGTCGAAGAACGACTGATCGGCCCGTCCTTGGGTGCCGACAACATTGCTGCAGGTTTCCGCTCGACACTTTACGGCTTCGGTTTCGTTGCGGTCTTCATGATCCTTTACTACCAGGTCTTCGGTATCGTGACGGCCATCAGCCTGATGTGCAATGTGATGTGTCTGGTGGCATTGCTCTCCATGCTGCAGGCGACTTTGACGCTTCCCGGTATTGCCGCTATTGCACTGACGCTGGGTATGGCCGTTGACTCGAACGTGCTGATTAACGAACGTATTCGTGAAGAACTTCGAATAGGGCGAACGCCGCAGCTGGCCATCAGTGAAGGCTATGGCATGGCATTTGCGACGATTGTCGACTCCAACGTCACCAGTTTGATTGCCGGTATTGCCTTGCTGATCTTCGGTTCCGGTCCGGTGCGAGGCTTTGCTGTGGTGCACTGCTTGGGCATTATGACGTCGCTCTTTACCTCCGTGATTGTCTCGCGCAGCATGGTGAACTTCATCTACGGTCGCCAGAAGAAGTTGACGCGAGTGCATATCGGTCAGGTCTGGCGCCCGGATACGGCGCAGACGCAGTCGAAGTAAAGAATTAAGAGAGGAAAATCATGGAGTTTTTCCGAATTCACAAGACGATCCCGTTCATGCACTACTCGCATATTCTGAACGCGATCTCTTTGCTTTCATTCATTGTTGCCGTGTTCTGGATCTTCTATCACGGTCTGGCTCTGTCCATTGAGTTTACGGGCGGCACCCAGGTTGTGGTGCAGTATCCGGAAGCTGTTCAGACGGAACAGATCCGCGAACAGATCCAAAGCAAACTCGGTGTTGAAGCAGCCGTGCAGAACTACGGTACGGCGCGCGACATCATGATTCGTCTTCCGATGAAGGAGGGCGAAACGTCCGGTCAAATGGCCGGGGAACTTCTGAAAGTGCTTCAGGAAACCGCTCCCGGCGTCAAGATGCTCAACAACGAGTTCGTGGGTCCGCAGGTCGGTGAAGAACTTGCGACCGACGGTTTGACGGCTTTGTTGCTCGTTGTGGCCGGCATCATCATTTACCTGTCGATGCGATTTGAGTGGAAGTTCGCTATTGCCGCCATTATCGCCAACTTGCACGACATCGTGATCGTGGTTGGTATCTTTGCCGTGATGAACTGGGAATTTTCGCTTCCGGTTCTGGCGGCTGTATTGGCCGTGTTGGGTTACTCTGTTAACGAATCTGTGATTATTTTCGACCGCGTGCGTGAACACTTCCGCAAGATGCGCCGCACAGAAACGGTTGAGGTGATCAACTCGGCTATCACGGCCACGATTTCGCGTACGGTGATCACGCACGGTTCGACACTCGCGATGACGCTTGCGATGTTCTTCTTCGGTGGTCCGGCACTTCACTACTTCGCGTTGGCGCTGACGATTGGTATCCTTCTCGGCGTTTACTCGTCGGTGTTCGTGGCAGCTGCCATTGCCATGTACCTTGGCGTGAAGCGAGAAGACCTGGTGAAGCCCATCAAGAAGGATGAGGTGCAGGAGATGGTGCCCTAAGAGTTATTTTGCTGAAGATTTTGAATCTTTACTTAAGTTGCTCCATGCGTGGATAACGCGAGTTGAGTAGCTCGATACAAATACAAGCCCACGCCTGGCGAGAATCGTATTTCTCATCCAAGCGTGGGTTTTTCTTACACAAAAATAGTAAGGAGAGAATGTGGGAGGGAAAAATATCATGGGAGATGACATAAAGAGAAAATGGTGGATTTAAAACGAAATAATCTAGTGGAATCAGTGAATAATCACACATTGTTGATGGGCTAATGTACTTGGATAGCGTTGTCCCGCGAAGATTGTATAGATCAAAGTATAAAAGTGAGAATCACAAGATTGGAAAAAATTAGATAGTTATTTGCGGTGCTTCAATAATTTTGATATTAACTGATGTGCGAATATTGTTTATGTATAAAGGTTTCAATATTGTGGAAAGCTAATAAAATTCCCAGAGCAGAAATAGTTGAATTTTTCGAGGTTCAAAAAGAATTTCGCTGTAACAAAAATACGGTGCTGTAACTAAGGATATCAGTTAGAATTGTGTAGCTCTTTAGCGTTTTAGGGCAGTCTTGTCCTTGTCGGGTGCTGAGCCAGACACTAAGTGATTGGTTCGGATGAAGTTGCGCGAGTTGCGGCTTCTTCCGGCCTAATGTTCGGAAAAAGCCGCAACTCGCGCGGCCGCTAGTAAAGGGCGTCTTTATGACTATGCTTGCTTGTCTTTCTGAGAGGCTGAATATATCTGAGGCGCAGTGCCGAGAATTTTTAACGGGAGCGTCACGCAAATATAAGAGTTACCTGATTCCTAAGCGATCAGGAGGGTATCGGCGCATCGCACAGCCATCAAAAGAGCTTAAATGCTATCAGCGTGCTTTTTTGAGCCTCTATGATTTTCCAGTACATAACAATGCAATGGGTTATGTAAGGGGACGAGGGATTAGGGATAACGCTTTGATGCATGCCTCTAATCCATATTTGTTTAAAACTGACATTGCCAATTTCTTTAATTCTATTAAACCTCATATGTTCTGGCTAGTCTTGAGACAACTAGCTAAAGGAGAGATTAAAACTCAGCAAGAAATCCGTCTAAAGATGGAAATTTTGTTTGAAGCGTTGATCTTAGAAAGGGAATTTGTAGAGGAACTGCTGTTTTGGCGTCCTGGAAGACAATCAGAAAAGCTTATACTAAGTATTGGTGCTCCCTCATCACCTACGATTTCTAATTTTTGCATGTTCATTTTTGATGAACATATATCGCAAATTTGTGCCGATTATGGAATTGTTTATACTCGTTATGTTGATGATTTAACTTTTTCGACTGCCATTCCAGATATACTGCCGGGATTTATTCATAAACTGCGAGAAGAGCTTAAAAAGTGTTTCTCAGGTGCGATGGAACTAAATTTGAAAAAGACCGTGCTTTCTTCTATGGCACATAATAGACGAGTAACTGGAATTACGTTAACAAATAGTGGAAATTTATCAGTTGGAAGAAAACAAAAGCGCTATATAAAACATTTGGTACATTTGTTTGCTGAAAAAAATATAACTGAAGAAGATTTCGCTTATTTGAGAGGATACCTGTCATATGCACGTTATGTCGATCCTGAGTTTGTTGTGTCACTATTTAATAAATATACTTGCGAAATAATGAATAAAATTGTGTGTTGGTAACTGATTAGTGCTGTGTGTTTTAAAGTTATATTGTTGTTTTGTTTTTTCTTAAGAGATTTTTTCTATGAGCTTATATGAAGATCTTGTAAAGGTAAAAGACTTACTGATTTCAGAAGAGGAGAAAGCTCTGAAGGTTAAGTCTCTAATTACAGGTCCTTCGACGAATGGCGAAAGTCTTCCTGACAATATTCGATTGGAGTCAATTCAATTTCTTGATTTTAGATTGTTCAGAAACGCTGAACTAAATTTAGCATTTCCGCTTACAGTGTTGGTAGGTGTGAATGGTCGTGGTAAGACTTCGGTATTAGATGTTATTGTTCATCACTTAACTTGGTTAATAGCTAAAATTGGTAAAGAAAAGGGAACAGGAAGCAGTTTAGTTGAAACGGATATTTCAAATGAATCATCAGAAGGTTCTTCGGCACAAGTAGTAGCGATATACAAAGTTGGAGGCGAGATCGGTGAGGGAGAAGAAAAAAAGAGAGGGAATCTTTTAAGTGCTACGTTGGTCGCCAAAAAATTGCTTAGCACATCATCAGTTTCATCTAGCTTTGAAAGCTACACTCAGTATGGCGATGTTATTCGTTGTTTAATAAAGTCTGTAGGGACTATAAATCTTCCGTTGCTAGCAAGTTATGGGGTTGAGAGAACCTGTTTGATGCGAAAAAGAAAAAAAGGTTCAGGTTCTTCAGTCAATAAGAAGCTCTCACAGGCAGAGGCTTTTTCATCAGCATTGATGGGGACAAAGTCATTTCAATCGATGGCTTTTATTGACTGGTTCATAGCTCAATCAAAAATATCTGCAAATGCATTAGATTTTTTAAAAAAAGATAAAGCTAATAAATCAATTTGTTTAATGCGAAAGGCATTGAAGGGAATTATTCCTGGTTTTCAAAATATTCGATTAGATTTGGGTAAGGGAACAGATGATATTCTTATTTACATGAATAATTCTGAAGTATATTTTGAACAATTATCAGATGGCCAGAGATTGTTTATTTCCCTTGTGGCAGATATTGTTTGGAGGCTTATAGAGTTAAACCCGATTAGAGAATGCCCGTTAAATGGGCATGGTATTGTTTTAATTGATGAAGTGGAATTACATCTGCATCCGACTTGGCAACAGGTTATTTTGCCAGGATTGATTCATACTTTTCGCGGGCTTCAATTTATTGTTACAACACATAGTCCACAAGTGGTATCTACGGTAGCTAGAGACGCTGTGCGTCTACTAAATGACCAGGTCGGAACAACAACAAAAGTTATTTACAATAAACCAGAAGTTGAAACTAAAGGACGGCAAAGTAGTGATATTTTGTCTGAAGTAATGCAAACTCATCCGAGACCAGATGTTGAGGAGAAAAGATGGCTTTCAGAATGCTATCGATTAATTTTATCAGGCCAAGAAGAGAAGAGATTTGAAGTGGAATTTCTACTAAAGAAAATAAGAAAACATTTTGGGAAAATGAGCATTGAATACCAAAGTTTGGTAAATTTAATACAACAAAAAGTGGTAGAAAGTTGAATGAAATTTATTTTTCGTCCCGAAAAAGAGCCTAAAGAGTTGGTTTATTTTAGAAAGAGATATTCTGAGTGGAGAGAAATTTATCCAGAAGCTAAAATTCAGGGTAAAAATAAGAACAAGACTACAAAAGATCGAGATGAAAAGGCTGGGAAACAATTAAAATCGTCGCTTATTAGAATGCAAAATAAACGATGCGCTTATTGTGAAATTTTACTCAAAGATGAGAAGGATGCTATTATAGAACATTTTATGCCACGGGTTATTACTAGGGATTGTGCTAAAAAATTGAAAAATGATTTTGAATGGAAAAATTTATTTATATCATGTTCAAATGGTTCAAGTTGTGGAACTTTGAAAGCTGACAAACTTCCAAAGGATGTGTTTAAACCAGACGATTTGTATCCGCAAAAAGTTGAAGAATGTTTCGGCTGTAATCCAGAAGGTGAGGTTTTTGCATTATCTGGTCTTGATGAAGAAAGTGAACGTCGAGCAAATAAGACAATAGAATTTTTTGGATTAAATTGCCCTAGTCTTGTGAATAAGCGTAAACGCGCATTAATGCTTATGAAAAGCAAGTTTCATAGAGAAAGATCCATTATGTCGAATGACGAGCAAAAATGTGCGGAGCTAAGTGCGAGTTATGTTAAAGATCTCCAAGGTTTTGATAGTTCTTGTGAGTTTTGGCAAACAAAATTAGCTTTGCTTAGAGATTATAAATGCAATGATGTGATAGAAAATCTCTTAGATTAGATGGAGATAATGTGCAATGCTGAATGAAAGGAGATAGCAATTTGTGTTATTATCTGATATTTCTTTGAAGCTGGTATTGCTTTTTTTATTTTATTGGGCAGTTATTTCAACATCATAACACACTGCGATTGTGACTAAAACTTCTTCAAATGTTCTTTAACAGAATATTCTCAGGGCAGGAGAAGACCAACGCGAAAGTAGCGAGGCAACTCTTTTTTTATTTATGCCATTCTAAATCGAGGCATTACCATTCTGAGCTTATCAGCATTTAAAGATCGCGGTTTCGATTTCAGACAATCCGCCAAGTTGAAATGAATGTTCAACCTAAGCAAACTCGTTGCCATTGCCACATTTGAGCATCATTAAACCCACTGACGTGGCGATTGTGCTGAAACATTTTTTCTCAAATACGTGTTCTTGGAGGCACCTTAGTCTTTGTTGATTGGCAGCAAGAGTATCAGATCGCCGGACAGCGATCTCATGCTGGCAGTACCTTGGCGCAGTTGCCACGGCAACCGCGGTGTCTAGACAAAGGTTGCAACGAGGTTCGGCGAGATGCTCTGGATGCGCAGGCGCAACTGCTCGCTGGTCTACAGTTTCACGTAAGGCGTCGTTCACATATGGCGCTCTACGTGATCGATGAAAGTACACCTTGAGCCCCACTTCGGCAAGGCTTTGGTGCCGCAGGGCCTGGCCTTTTCTCGAGCGTCAGCAGGTTGCAGAAGCCTTTGGCGCTCCTGAGGTTACTTTTGAAGAGGGCGACGTTCCGATCGTTGGCCTCTACTCTGACGCTCTGCGCTACCTGGTTTTTGTCCAGACAAATGTGGGGATCATGCAAGAATCTGCTTAGCTCCTTATAGTTGTGGAGCTAAAAATGAAAATTACCATTCATTCGCACGATGACTCTCACGCACGCGGACACCCCAATTCTCGCGCATGCGGACAGTGATTTCGATGCCGGAAGAAAGAAAGAGAACGTTGGCGAGTCTGCGCCGCAACGTAACCATTCAATCCCTATTTGTGACGTGACCTTGGCGCTGTAAAGCGTCGTGGAATAACGAAGGGCGGTTTACCGCCCGAGGATATGCCGCGAAAGCGCTTGACAGCGCCAAGAGGCACGGTGATAGCCTTGGTTGAGGAGGAGGGCTTCTGACTTCCTCTCGAGCCACGTGGTGGCGAACGCGGTGGGCGATTTGGGGGAGGAAGAGCCTCCCCCATGGGTGTCCAGATGTTCAGGATTGTCCCTTAGCCGGCTGACCAAGTGTGTGAGATTTTGGGTGTCCGAATGTTTGAGAAGCTTCGTGCGTATGCTCAAGATTTCTCACTAAAAATACTAAATTTAGCCAATCGTGCGTCTTTCCCGAACTAAAAGCCAACTTTTATTCCTCTCGCAGGCGAACTGTTCCGCCTGCGCTAACATGATCTTGTCGTCGCAGTCTATCGACGGAGTGCTGTACCGTCAGCGATAGTGTGCAATATGCTCGAGTTGCGGAGTTCGAGTTTCGCTCTTTTGTTGGGGGGGGGGCTTGCTAGCCATAGAGCTTGATTAAAGTGTAGATTCGTGCACAGCAAGTATTGCGGTGAATGTTTATCCAAACGGATTGTCTCCTGGCCTATGCCAGACAGATCTGTGTGATGATGTTTCGAGTTTCCAAGCCTAGTTTACTGAAGGTAGCCGTATAGCTCTCGTAGCCGTCAAGTATAAGAACATAGAATTTTCAATTCTTCAACTGAACAGCTGTTGATTGGCTTTGATGAATTGGCATATAAGGAGGTAAGTTCACCTCGCCCTAATGGCTGGCGGTACTGCCGCAGTTCGT
>ULPZ01037212.1_pt1 | contig 10652 bp, 6 predicted proteins | sample 1953991 | NCBI WGS metagenome assembly ULPZ01 (sample SAMEA4835642, study PRJEB28245) | human gut metagenome | biome: gut microbiome; material: fecal sample | place: Denmark | collected 2008
CTTACCAACCACCACGTTGTTGACGGCGCCGACGAAATCAAAGTGCGTCTCACCGACAATCGTGAATTCACGGGCAAAGTGCTCGGTTCTGATGCCAAGACCGACATCGCCGTCGTCAAGATCGAAGCCAAGGATCTGCCTTACCTCACGATGGGCAACAGCGACGAACTGAAGGTCGGCGAATGGGTGGCCGCCATCGGTAGCCCCTTCGGTCTGGACAACACGGTCACTGCCGGCATTGTGTCCGCCAAGAGCCGTAAGTTGCCGAGCGATCAGTACGTTCCCTTCATCCAGACCGACGTAGCCGTCAATCCGGGCAACTCCGGCGGCCCGCTCTTTAACATGAAGGGCGAAGTCGTGGGCATCAACTCCCAGATCTTCTCCACTTCGGGCGGCTTCATGGGCCTCTCGTTTGCCATTCCGAGCAACCTGGCCATGCAGATCAAGGATCAACTCGTGAAAAACGGCAAGGTCACACGCGGCCGTATCGGCGTGGTGATCCAGAGCGTCACGCAGGATCTTGCGGAAAGTTTCGGCATGAAGGCTCCTAAAGGCGCTATCGTGAGCCAGGTTGAAAAAGACGGTCCTGCAGCAAAAGCCGGTCTGCAGGAAGGTGACATCATTACAGCCGTTAACGGCAAGGCCATTGACGATAGCGTCGACATGCCGGTCATCATCGGCAGTATGGCCCCGGGCTCGATCGCCAAACTTTCCATCATTCGCAACAACAAGGACATGACGCTTGACGTCAAAGTTGAGGAAGCTCCCAACGAGAGCGCTTCGTCGAACGCTTCCAAGACTGCTGCCGCCAACAAGCTCGGCGTAACAGTGCGTCCTCTCAACGATGAGGAAAAAGCCAAGGCTGAAACCGAAGGTCTGCTCGTTACCGAATCGACGGGTGCCGCCCGCAAGGCTGGCATCCGTGAAGGCGATATCATCGTCAACGTCAACGGCGTTAAGATCAAGAAGACCGACGACCTGGCACGTGTTCTCGAAAAGAACAAGAACCTGCGTGTGTTGGTGCAGCGCCGTGACGGCCGCATCTTCATTCCGGTTCGTCTGAAGTAATAATCTTCTCCTTGGGATTTTCGCAAAACGGCAGCGTCTCTTCGCTGCCGTTTGCGTTTCAAGCCATGCGAATCCGTCCGTTTACCGCTGCCGACGCCGAGCCCACGCTCGCGCTCGCGCTTTTCCGCCATACCGTCAAAACCGTCAACCGCCGAGACTATTCCGAAGAAGAAGTCGCCGCCTGGTTGCGCGAAGAAGACGTGACGCCCGACATGTGGCTCGACTCCTTCACCGGAAAAGTCGCATTTGTGGCCATCGACGACAACGGAGCGCTGACGGGTTTTGTCGACTGCAAACCTCAAACCGGCCTTATCGACCGCCTTTTTGTTGCAGCTCACCGACAGGGAGAAGGCATCGGATCCGCACTTCTCGCACAAGCGCAGGCCTCTGTTGAGCGCTCCGTTTCCACGTTTACCGTCTACGCCTCTCTGACCGCGCGGACCTTCTTCGAGCGAAGCGGCTATACCGTCGTCACGCCCAATCGGGTGACGCGCACGTACACGCATAAAGGCCGTTCACACACAATCGTCTTGCTGAACTTCCAGATGCAAAAAAGCCGCGTCTAAGGCGGCTCTTTTGCGTGATTTGATCGTTACCGTCAGTCAGTAACTACTTGTTTGGATGTTCCTTGCCGTAATGCGTCTCGTCGAGATGTTCGGCGCGTTCGTGCATATCGGCAGGCACACCGATCGTTTCCGGATCATCGCGTACGTTGTCTTCGGCATGCTCGATTTCTTTGGATACCGAAGACCCCAATGTCTTTTTCAAGACATCGTTATCGACTTCCTTCAACCAGTGACCAACCACGATGCAGGCAATACCGTTGCCGATCATGTTGGTGATGGCTCGCGCCTCCGACATGAAGCGGTCGATGCCGAGAATCAGAGCCAGACCGGCAACAGGCACATGACCAACGGCCGAAAGCGTGGCTGCCAGCACGATAAAGCCCGAACCGGTGACACCTGCGGCGCCCTTGCTGGTGAGCAACAGCACAGCCAAAAGCGTGAGCTGCTGAACAAGCGTCATCTGCACGTCGCAAGCCTGTGCAATAAAGACGGCGGCCATCGTCAGATAAATCGCCGTGCCGTCCAAGTTAAAGGAATAGCCCGTCGGAATCACCAGACCAACCACCGACTTTGTCACGCCTGCCTTTTCCATCTTGTCCATCATGCGCGGCAAAACCGATTCCGAAGAACTGGTGCCAAGCACAATCAGGAGTTCTTCCTTGATGTACATGATGTAGTGCAAAATGGAAAAACCGTGCCAACGGCAGATCAGGCCCAGCACCACAAAAATGAAAAGCAGACAGGTGAGATAAAACGTCCCCATGAGTTCGGCCAGCGGAATCAGCGAGTCGAGCCCGTATTTACCGATCGTAAAGGCCATAGCGCCGAACGCACCCAGAGGAGCCACGCGCATGATCATGCCAACGATCTGAAAGAGCACACGCGAAGATTTGTCAATGATTTCAAATACGAGAGAATTGCGGCCGCCCATCTTGTGCAGCGCAAAGCCGAAAAGCAGCGAGAAGAAAAGCACCTGCAGAATTTCACCTTCGGCAAAGGCGCCCACGACAGTCGAAGGAATGATGTGCAGAAGGAAGTCCACTGTTCCCTGCATCTGGCCCGGCTTCGTGTACGCTTCAACGGCTTTGCTGTCCAGAGATGCAGGATCAACATGCATGCCCACGCCCGGCTGAACGACATTGACAATAAAAAGACCGACGATCAGGGCAATGGTGGAGACAATCTCAAAGTAAAGAAGCGCCAAACCGCCCGTTTTACCCACTTTTTTCATGTCTTCCATACCGGCGATACCGGTCACGACCGTACAGAAGATCACCGGCGCAATGATCATTTTGATCAGCTTGATGAAGCCGTCGCCAAACGGCTTCATCATTTCGCCGACATGCGGCGCGAAATGACCGAGCAAAATGCCGATCACAATCGCGCAAATCACCTGAAAGTACAGCACCTTGTAAATCGGCGTCTTTTTCTTTGCGGTTGTCTCAAGCATAAGTTATGAGAATTTTCCGTGTTAAATCAGTCGAATGGCTTTGATGCGACCATTGACGCAAAAAAGCCCGCAAGGTTGGATTTTTTCAGCTGCCTCGGTTCCCGGCGTGCAGACACAGTGAAAAGCACCGATATTTTTGAGATACCGGTGCTTTTCATCAAAGAAACCAAGCAGTTTCCCTCAGTAGAGAGTCGTCTGCAGGCAGCTTCCCGAATCAGCGGATGACGGTTTTCACAATGGCATTGATCATGCGTTCCACATCCAGTTCCGGATGTGCAATTAACCGAAACGCCATACCGTCAACGAGAGCCATATCCATTTCCACCATCACCTCAATTTCTTCATCGGACACATCCGCTGAAGCTCGGCTACGGTGCATTTTCTTGATCAACTCCCGAACCTGGGCATCCGAACGTTTGACAATGTCACCCATGGAGCCGTTTCTGGACGCCTCTTCGATGATCTCAATTTTGACACGAACGCGCTGCACCTCCAACTGTTTGCGCAGCGAATCGCAAAACTGTCGCTGCTGCTCCTCCAACGAAACGCGTCCGTTAACAATTTCATCGATTTCTCGAGCAAGGCGAGCAACTTCTCGCTGTGCGAACTCATCAATGATGGCGTCTTTGCCGTCAAAGTAGTTGTAGAAATTGCCTACGCTGATGCCGGCACGTTTCGCGATTTCCTGCATCGTCGTCGCCTTGATGCCACGCTCGCGAAAGCACGAAGCGGCAGCGGACAAAATTTGCTCGCGCAAATTGCCCGCCGCACAGGATGTCACTGTCGTCATTTCGCATCCGCCGTCTGTGTTGTTTCAGTCGGCTCTTCAAGCTGCGAGCCGCCGCCCAACACTTTGTAGAGCGTTACGAGGCTTGCGGCACGCGACAGTTGCGCGTTGATCACGGCCTGCTGCGCCGAGAAGTTCGAGCGTTGGCTGTCGAGCACTTCCAGATAGCTGTCGGCGCCATTTTTGTAGCGCTCTTCGCTCAAACGAAGCGTTTCGGCCGTTGCTGCGGCAAGCTGCTGTTGAGCCAAAAGCTCGTCGGCAACCGTACCTTCGGTGGCTAGTGCATCGGCCACTTCTTGGAATGCCGTCTGAATGGCAAGTTCATAGTCGGCAATCGACTTCTTCTGATAGGCCTCAGCCGCACGCAGATTGGCAATGTTCGCGCCGCCCGTAAAGATCGGAAGCGTGATGTTGGGCACAAAGCTCCATGTGTGCGTTCCGCCGTTGAAAAGCTCGTTGAGTTCTCCCGAAATGGATCCGGCCGATCCCGTGAGCGTAATGCTCGGGAAGAACGCGGCGCGCGCCACGCCGATATTGGCATTGGCCGAACGCAAAACCGCTTCGGCCGACGCGATATCGGGACGAGCGAGCAACACTTCGCTCGGGATATTGGAAGCCACCGACACCTGCGGTTTCGTGATATCCATCTTGAGACCTTCAGGTTCGAGTTCTGCCGGAACCTTGGTGCCAACGAGCGTAGCCAATGCATTGCGGTACTGTGCCACCGAACGAGAAGCCTGGACGGCGGCGGCCTTGGCCGTTGCCACCGTCTGCATGGCCTGCTGAACTTCAAGCATGCTCGAAGCGCCGAGCTCGTAACTCTGTTGGATCAGCTTCAGACTCTCAGACTGGCTGTCGTAGGTCTCCTGTGCGAGCTTGAGCAAATCCTTGCTGGCACCAAGCGACAACCAGGTCTGAGCGATTTCGGTAATCACCGTCATCTGTGCCGTGCGCTGAGCCGCCTGCGTCTGGAAGTAGGACTGTAAAGCCTGTTCGTTCAGATTGCGGATGCGTCCAAACAAATCCAGCTCATACGACGCCATGGCGGCGTTGGCCGAGTAGGTGTGCGAAGTGACATCGCGCCCCATACCGCTCGTCGAAGCCGGCGTACGACCGGCCGTCTCTTCGGCCTGCACCGCCACCGACGGCAACAAGTCCGCACGGCTTACGTTGTACTGCGCACGCGCCTGCTCAACCGAATAGAACGCCGAGCGCAGACTGCGGTTATTCTGCAAGCCGAGCTCAATGAGCTTGGTGAGACGTTCATCGGTAAAGAAGTCACTCCACTTCTGTAGCCCTTCGGTCAGAAGCGCCGCGCTTTTCGTTGCCTCATCCTGCGGCCAAACCTGCTCGACGGGAGCCTCGGGACGCTCGTACTCGGGAGCCAAGGAAATGCAGCCCGAAAGCAGCAAGGCCGAAGCCAGAGGCAAAAGACATAAGGTTTTACGCATTTGTTTCCTCATTTTTTATTCCTGAGACTCCACGGCCTTCGGTTCGGCGGCGACAACCGGTTGGGATTTCTTTCCCGAGAAAATGCGGGTCACCAACACGAAGAACGCAGGCACAAAGAAGATGCATAGGAACGTTCCCGTGATCATACCGCCCAAAACAGCCACACCAATGGCCGACTGTGCACCAGCGCCGGCGCCCGAAGCCATGGCCAGAGGCAACACGCCCAGACCAAAAGCCAGAGACGTCATCAAAATCGGGCGCAGACGCAACCGGACAGCCTCAACCACGGAAGCAAGCAATTCCTGCCCCTGATCATGCAGATCGCGGGCAAATTCCACAATCAGAATGGCGTTCTTGGACACCAAACCGACCGTCGTCAACAAGCCCACTTGGAAGTACACGTCGTTTTCCTTGCCGCAAATCCAGGTCAAGCCCAGAGCGCCGACAACGCCGGTGGGCACCACCAGAATCACAGCAATCGGAATCGTCCAGGATTCGTACAGAGCCGCCAGAGCCAGGAACACCACAAGCACCGAAAGGGCATACAAGGGAGCGGCATTGCTGCCGGCAACACGTTCCTGATACGACACGCCGTTCCATTCAATGGAGTAGCCGTGCGGCATTTGCTGCAGAATCTCTTCGATGGCCTGCATAGCCTCACCGGAAGAAACGCCGGGAGCCGGACTGCCTTGAATGTTGACGGCGTCAATGGCGTTAAAGCGGTCCAGACGCGGAGAACCCGATGTCCAGCTCGTCGTCACAAACGACGAGAAGGGAACCATCTGCCCGCTGATCGAACTCTTGACGTGCCACTTGGCAAGATCGGCCTCTTCACCGCGAGAATCCGGAATACCCTGCACGTACACCTTCTTCAGACGCCCCTGATCCATAAAGTCATTGACGTAGGACGAACCGAAGGCGGCATTGAGCGTCGTATTGATTTGCGACTCTGACACCCCCAGCGTACGGGCCTTTTCATAGTCCACATTCAGCTGAACCATCGGCGCGTCGGGCATGCCGTTATCACGAACCTGACGCAGACGCGGATCTGCGTTAGCCTTGGCAAGGAACTCATTCATGACCTGCATCAGACGATCATGCCCCTGACCGGAGCGATCCTGCAGGAAGAAGTCAAAGCCGTCGGCCACGCCCAGTTCCGGAACGGCAGGCAACTGGAACACATACCCCTGCGCGTCCTTAAAAGCCGGTGAAAAGAGCGTACCGAGAGAGCGCATCATCACGGCATTGGCCGAGGACGATTCATCCTTGCGCTCGGACCAGTCCTTGAGCTTAATAAAGCCCATGGAGTTGTTCTGACCCGTACCGGCAAAGGAGTAGCCGCGCACGGTAAACACGTGTTCGACATCCTTTTTCTCGGCTTCGCGAATGACTCTCTGGAAGCGATCCACCACAACATCCGTACGCTCGGCCGTTGCGGAGGCCGGCGTCTGCAGCATCATCAGCAGCACGCCCTGGTCTTCGCCCGGCATGAAGGCGCTCGGAATCTTCATAATGCCCAGCACCACAGCACCGATCAAGACGGCATAGAGCACCAGCAGGCGAGAAATGCGACGGACAAACATGCGCACCGATGCACGCACACCGCTTGTCAGCGCGTCAAAAGCCTGATTGAACTTGCCGAAGAACCCGGTCGTCGCCTTTTCGTGACCCGGCTCAATTTGCTTGAGAATAGAGGCGCAAAGAGCCGGAATCAGCGTCAAAGCCACCACCACCGAAAGCGCCATGGCCGAGACAATCGTCACAGAGAACTGGCGATAGATCACGCCCGTGGATCCGCCGAAGAAGGCCATCGGCACGAACACGGCCGACAGCACCATGGCGATACCGATCAGAGCGCCGGTGATCTGCTGCATGGATTCGACCGTAGCTGTTTTCGGATCACATCGTCGCTCCATCATCACGCGTTCGACGTTTTCCACCACCACAATGGCGTCGTCCACCAGCAAGCCGATGGCAAGCACCAAGGCGAACATCGTGAGCATGTTGATTGAGTAGCCCATGAGCGCCAGGACGGCGAACGTACCTAAAAGCACCACCGGCACGGAAATTGTCGGAATGATCGTTGCACGCCAGTTCTGCAGGAACAGAAACATCACGCAGACCACCAGCACGATGGCTTCCAACAGAGTCTTGACCACTTCATGCATGGCAGCGCGCACGAACGGCGTCGTGTCAAACGGAATCACCGCTTCCACACCTTCCGGGAAGAAGGGACGCAGTTCGTCGAGCTTTGCCTGAACGCGAGCTGCCGTAGCCAGAGCGTTGGCACCGGAACTCAAGCTGATGGCCACACCTGAAGAAGGCTGACCGTCGTAGCGACCTTGGAAGGTATAAGTTTCCTGACCGAGGGAAACTTCACCGATATCCTTGATACGGACGACGGAGCCGTCGGACAGCGTCTTCAGAGCGATCTGCTCGAATTGTTCGGGCGTAGTCAGCAAGGAACTTGCTCGAATCGTAGCCGTGATCATGCGCTTGCCGTTGGTAGGCTGGCCGGCAATATCACCGGAAGCCACCTGCACGTTCTGCGTACTGATGGCACTCATCACGTCGGAAACTTCCAGCCCGTATTTAACAAGAAGCGCGGGATCCATCCAGATGCGCATGGCATAGGAGGCACCGAACACCGTCACTTCACCGACGCCCTCCAAACGAGCAAGCGGCTCTTCGATGTTGTTCGTCAAAAAGTCACCCAGGTCACCTGAAGTGAGCTTTCCCGAGGTATCGATAAAGCCGACCACCTGAAGGAATGAAGCCGAACTTTTTTGCACCTGAACGCCCAGCTGTCGGACGGTATCCGGCAACGTCGGCTCAGCCATCGACAGCTTGTTTTGCACCTGCACCTGGGCAATATCAGGATTGGTGCCGGCCACGAAGGTGAGCGTAATCGTCATACGGCCCGTCGAGTCGGAGTTTGAGCTCATGTAGATCAAACCGTCCAAACCCGTCATGTTTTGCTCGATCACCTGCGTGACGGTGCGTGACATGGTCTCGGCCGAAGCGCCCGGGTAAGTTGCCGTAATGCGAACCTGAGGCGGCGCAATATTGGGGTACTGAGACACCGGCAAGTTAAAAATTGCCAGGACGCCCGCAAGCATGATGGTGATAGCAATCACCCAAGCAAAAATCGGACGATTTACAAAGAAACGACTAAGCATGCTCTGTCATCCTCTGTCGATTATTTCGCGGCTTGGGTCGGAGCGGCAGCAGGCTTTTCACCGGCCACGGTGTACTGCACGAGGGCACCCGGGCGAACGCGCTGCAAACCTTCCACAATGACCTTGTCGCCGTCTTTGAGGCCTTTATTGATGATCCAGTTGGTCCCTTCCGTACCGCCGATCACCACATCGCGACTTTCCACTTTGTTTTCGGCATTGACCACGTAAACGTACGGATCGCCTGTCGTGCGGCGCATGGTGGCGCGCTGATCAATCTTGATCACATTCTCACGCACGCCGTCGACCAGGCGCGCGCGCACGAACATTCCCGGCAACAGATCTCCGTCGGGATTGTCAAACACGGCACGTACGCGCACCGTACCGGTGCTTTCATCGACGAGAGCGTCTTTGAAAGTTAGCCGTCCCAAATGCTTGTAAGTTTTGTCGCCGTCCAAAATCAGCTGAACATCGGCCGAGCCGTCCTTATTGACTTTGAGCATGCCTTTTGCAGCCTGTTCACGCAGTCGGGAAAGTTCGTCAAAGGACTGAGTTACGTCCACATAAATGGGATCAAGCTGCTGCACAACCGTCAAACGGCTGGTCTGATTGGCCGTCACCAAGGCGCCCGGCGTGACTTCAGACAAAGAGACACGTCCGGTAATCGGGCTTCTGACTTCCGTGTAGTCCAGATTAATCTGAGCAGTCGCAAGCGCTGCCTTTGCTGCTTCCACATTGGCAATGGCTACCTTGTATGCCGCCTGAGCCTGATCATCGGCCGAACGACTCACTGCATTGACCTTCACAAGTTCGGCGGAACGCTTGGCATCAGCCTTGGTCGAAGCCAGGTTGGCACGGGCCTGCAACAAAGAGGCTTTTGCAGAAGCAACCTGCGCCTTATAGAGCGCCGGGTCAATACGATAGAGTGACTGGCCCTCCTTGACCATTGCGCCTTCTTCAAAAAGGCGCTTCTGCAAAATGCCGCTGACCTGAGGACGAACTTCGGCCGTCTGATAGGCTGTCGCGCGACCGGGCGCATCCGTACGAATGATTGCGTCGGAAAGTTCAACCTGTTGGACGACGACTTGAACGGCCTGAGGCGTAGCGGCAGCCTGCTGCTGATTACCTCCCTTATCAAGGCAGCCCGTGAGTGCGGTCGCGGCAAGTCCCGCAACTACCAGCACATGCGTCGTGCGAAATTTCAAAGTCATTATGAGACTCCGTTTAATGCTTTTTTGGAATTCTTTGAGGACCAATCCGGGCAGCAACGTCACCTGCCTTTTGCATACGGTCCCAACACAAAATGGAACGAATAGCCCCAAGACTACGTTCCGTTTGGATGAATAAAGGTTCAGCGTTCGAGACTGAACGAGCGTTCAGCATTCTAGTCAGATTTTTGCGTTTTGTTGTACCAACTGTTCAAACTTTACATTCGACCTCTAGCAGCAACCAACGCATACAAAAAACGAAAGCCGTCCGAACGCCTTCAAAGGCATTCGGCGGCTTTCGGGAAGGTTTCTCTATGCGCAGGTTTACTCTACCGTAACACTTTTGGCAAGATTTCGGGGCTTATCAACGTCCGTACCTCGAGCCAGAGCAGTGTGATACGCCAAAAGCTGCAGCGGCACGATGTGCAGAATCGGTGACAGATCGCCGTAGTTTTCCGCCAATCGGATCACGTGCATGCCTTCGGTGTCTTCAATCACACTGTCGCCGTCGGCAAAGACATAGAGTTCGCCGCCGCGGGCACGCACTTCCTGCATATTGCTCTTGAGCTTTTCAAGCAGTTCGTCGTTGGGCGCAATCGTCACCACCGGCATATCGGCGTCAACAAGCGCAAGCGGCCCGTGCTTGAGCTCGCCCGCCGGATACGCTTCGGCGTGAATGTAGCTGATTTCCTTGAGCTTAAGTGCCCCTTCGAGCGCAATCGGGTAGTGCATGCCACGCCCCAGGAAAAGCGCGTCGTTCTTGGAAGCAAAGCGCTCGGCCCAGGCAATGATTGAGGGCTCGAGCGCGAGACACCCCGCCATGGCCACCGGAATGTGGCGCAGACTCGACAAAGCTTGCGCTTCCTGCTCAGAGCCGAGTCGACCGTGCAACTTGGCAAAGACGAGCGTCAGAAGATAAAGCGCCACCAGTTGCGTGGTAAACGC
>ULPZ01039230.1_pt1 | contig 10584 bp, 12 predicted proteins | sample 1953991 | NCBI WGS metagenome assembly ULPZ01 (sample SAMEA4835642, study PRJEB28245) | human gut metagenome | biome: gut microbiome; material: fecal sample | place: Denmark | collected 2008
GACAGGCAGCCGAATAATTAACAAGAAGTTTAACAATTAAAAGAATTACTACAATGAAAAGTTTTGCAAGTAAATTTAACAAGGCAACGTTCGGCATTGACACAACCGATTTTCAGTACACCAAGTTAGCCGATATTTTCAACTCTGAAAACGAGGACGGCAAAGATGTGATCCACAAAATTAACGGGCTTTACGTACATAAGTCGCAATTAGGCGACAGCCCCGTAATTATTGATGAGGAAAACAAACGGCTGGTGAACCTACCAAGCCACACCGCCGAAACGGTGCGTGAAATTCTTGCCGATGATGAGGCGGTACAAACTATCAAAGACGGCAAAGTCGGGTACACGATTTACGAGTACGAGAGCCACGGCAAGAAGTGTTATTCTATTTCGTTTGTGGACTTGTAAGAGTTTGAAAAGTTATGTTTAACTTTGTAGGGGTTGCAATGTTTGTAACCCCTATTTAATATAACAGCGTATGGCAAAGTTAGGTTTCAAGATTAATTTTACAAAGTCTGTATTCGGGGCAACCCAACGGGCTAAAATCAAAAAAGAGATATTGCAGGCAGTTGAAAGCAGCCCCGAATATCGAAAAGAGATTGCAAGGGTTTTTCAAATGGCGAACCGCCGAATACAGAATATAGAGCAAAGCGGACAACTTTCGCCAGCCGTGCAAGCGTTAAACAAAGGTGATATTAAGGGGTTTACCAAGTTTTCAATGAAAGGCGATTGGAATACCCTAAAAATTGAGTACGGCAAGGCGATTTCGTTTTTACACCAGCCAACCAGTACGGCGCAAGGTGCAAGGCAGTACGGGCAACACCTGCAACGTATGTACGATTTAACGCCCGATGAGTACAACCTTATGGCAAGGAACTTGCAAGGCAAGTTAAACAGCGTTTCAGACAGCGACTTTGTGGAACGCTATTTGATGAGATACAAAGATTTCACGGGCGAAATGGAGCAAAGCGCAAGCGATATAAGCACCCAAATAGAAAGTGAAGCGCAAAGCATATCACGGGCGATTGATGCGGAAATAGAAAGGCAGGCAAATGAGGTAGCCGACCAAATGGAGGATATGCAAAACGATATAGAACGGATATTGAGCGACTTTAATAAGTTTGGGTTATGAAAAAAATACCTTTTGAGTTACAGGAAAGAATAAACAGCCCGACCGAAATAGCAAGCATCCTGCAACGTGCCGTAAATGAAAAAAACATTATAGGAAACAGCAAGGGCGAAAGGTTTTACAACGTGCCGTGCGCATTTGATATTGAAACTACGAGTTTTTACCGTGATACGGACGGACGGGCGTACACATACGAGCAAGTGCAACGTATGCAGGACGGGAACGGGCGCAAGGCGAAATTAGAGAAAGCCGCAATAATGTACGTTTGGCAGTTTGGCATAAACGGATATGCGATAATAGGGCGAACGTGGGGCGAATTTGTTACGATGATGCAGACCGTAAGCAAGGTTTTAGGGCTGAATGACAAATTACGCCTTATTGTGTATGTGCATAACCTTTCATACGAATTTCAGTTTTTGCGCAAGTGGTTTGAGTGGCAACGGGTTTTTTCCATAGACCTACGAAAGCCGATATACGCAATAACAACGGGCAACATTGAGTTTAGATGCAGTTACTTGCTTTCGGGTTATTCGCTTGCAAAGTTGGGCGAGCAACTTATGAAATACAAGTGTGCGAAAGCCGTGGGCGATTTGGACTATCAGCAAATAAGGCATAGCCAAACCCCCCTTACTGATGCGGAAATACATTACTGCATAAACGATATTAAAGTAGTGATGTGCTACATACAGGAACGTATCGAAGAAAGCAAGGGGATAACGCACATACCGATAACAAAGACGGGGTTTGTGCGCAAGTATTGCCGTGCGCATTGTTTGCGTGAGAAAACCGATGCAGGAAAGACCGTACCTAATTGGGATTACGTAAACTTGATGCAGGAACTACAAATAACGGGCATGAATGAATTTAATATGTTGCAACGTGCGTTTGCAGGCGGCTTTACACACGCAAACGCCGAATATACAGACGAAATAATGTACAACGTGGATAGTTACGACTTTACAAGCAGTTACCCGTATGTGATGATAGCGGAAAAATACCCGATGTCGCAAGGCGTTGCAATCACGGTTAAGAGTACGGCGCAATTTGAGTTTTTAATATCAAAGTATTGTTGCGTGTTTGATATTGGGTTTACCAACATATTTGCCAGCGAAACGCAAGACAACCCGATAAGCGCAAGCAAATGTTTCGTGAAAGAAAACCCGTGCGAAAATAACGGGCGTATTGTGGCGGCTTCAAAAATTGCGCTTACAATTACGGACGTGGATTTTAATATAATCAAGAACTTTTACACGTGGGAAAGTATGTGTGTAGGTGAAATGTATTGTTACAAGAAAGACTATTTACCGACCCCGTTTGTAAAGTCTATCCTGCATTTGTACGAAAGCAAGACGAAGTTAAAAGGCGTTGAGGGCAAAGAAGTGGAGTACCTAAACAGCAAGGAGATGTTAAACAGTTGTTATGGTATGAGTGTTACCAATCCTTTGCGTGATGAGTTTACCTATAATGGCGAATGGGATATTAACTCAATGACACCCGAACTAAAACAAGAACTTTTGTACAAGTACAACACCAGCAAAAACCGTTTCTTGTTTTACCCGTGGGGTATTTTCGTAACCGCATACGCACGGCGCAACCTTTTCACGGGCATACACGAAGCAAAAGACGATTACATATACAGCGACACCGACAGCATTAAAATAATGAACGGCAAAGTGCATGAAGCGTATTTCAAGGCTTACAATATGCAGGTGCAAATGAAATTGCGAGCCGCCTGCAAGTACCACGGTTTGCCGTTTTCGCTTTGCGAACCTCAAACGATAAAAGGCATAACAAAGACTTTGGGCGTTTGGGATTTCGAGGGTACATATACACGGTTTAAGACGCTGGGGGCTAAACGCTATATGGTGCAAGAACCGAACGCACTAAAAGCAAACGGACGGGCATACGATTTCAGTTTAACCGTGTCGGGCGTGAACAAAAAGGCGGCGATACCCTATCTTATTGAAAAGTACGGGGAAAACGGGATATTTGACGCTTTCACTAATTATCTGGATATACCACCGCAAGCAACGGGCAAGAATATACACACGTATATAGACTACGAGATACAAGGCGAAATAACCGACTACAAAGGCAGCACGGCGCATTACAACGAACGCACGGGCGTACATTTAGAGCCGACAGGCTACAGCCTTTCCCTTTCGGTTATGTACATAAACTATTTGCGAGGTATTAAATTTAAGGACTAAAATAAACGATTATGACAACAAGAAAGACAAAGACAGACAAGCCGAAATTTTACGACTTGAAAGCGATTTTAAGCAAGAACGCCGACTATAATGTTATATTTGGCGAACGGTCAAACGGCAAGACTTATGCCGCCTTAAAATATGGTTTGGAAAACTATATCAAGACGGGCAAGCAAATGGCGTATATACGCCGTTGGCGTGAGGATTTGAGGGGCAAACGTGCCGAAAGTCTGTTTGCAAATCACGTGGCAAACGGGCTTATTGAGGAACTGACAGAGGGCAAATTTAACGAAGTATTCTATATGTCGAACAAATGGTTTTTATCTTTCTACGATGCAGAGAAAAACAAGCGGACACCCGACCCGACCCCGTTTTGTTACGGGTTTTGCCTTTCAGAGCAGGAGCACGAAAAAAGTAGCAGTTACCCGAATGTTACAACGATTGTGTTTGACGAGTTTCTGACACGGAGGTATTATTTGCCCGATGAGTTTATGTTGTTTATGAACCTTTTGAGTACGATAATACGCCAGCGCAACGATGTTAAGGTTTTTATGCTGGGAAACACGGTAAACAAGTTTTGCCCGTACTTTACTGAAATGGGTTTGAAGCAAGTGCCGTTTATGGAGCAGGGAACGATAGATATTTACAGATTTGGCGAGCACGGCGCAATAGTGGCCGTTGAGTATTGCAGTAGCATCGTACAACACAAAGCCAGCAACAAGTATTTTTGTTTCGATAACCAAAACTTGCAGATGATTACGGGCGGCAAATGGGAACTTGCAGTATATCCGCATTTGCCTTGCAAGTACAAGCCGCAAGACGTGTTGTTTGTGTACTATATCAAGTTTAACGATGTAGTGTTACAAGGTAACATTATACAAGTAGGTAACGAATGTTTCACGTACATACACGCCAAGACAACCCCGATAAAAGATGAGGAAAACAGCCTTATTTATTCTTTGGAAATGAACGGCAAACCGAACTACAAACGCAAGTTGTTAAGCACGGCAAGTTACGTGGAACAACAAGTGGCACGTTTCTTCGCCATAGACAAAGTTTTCTATCAAGATAACGAAGTGGGCGAAATAGTACGTAATTATTTAATTACGAGCGCAAAGACAAACATTGTTTCGTTGAAATGAAAATAACGGAGGTTTGGTGCAAATTTCGTGCCGAACCGCACGTTTTACGAAATAAATAACTACCTTTGCAATAGGAACTAAAAATTTATTGATATGGACGCAAATACTATTATTCAAATCATTTCCAGTTTGGGTTTTCCGATTGTGATGTGTGGCGCATTGTTTTGGTATATGGTGAAACAAAGGCAGATGCACCAAGAAGAAACGGAGCACCTCAAGGACACGATTGCGGAAAATACGAAAGTGTTAGCCGAATTAACAACGCTTATTAAATTTTTGACCGATGAAAAGGAAAGATAACATTTACAAGTTGTATCAGCAACAAATAAGGGACAAAGACACCGCCGTAACCGAATTTATGGCAAACACGTTGGCGAAAACTCAAAGTATGTTTGAGTATGAGGGTTTGCCCGACAGCATACCGCAAAAAGAATTGGAGCGGCTTTTGCAGACCACGGGCAACGCCTTTGTCACCAGCGTGGACGGGGTTTTGTATGCGCTTTCGGGCGGCAAAGGCGGCGAACCCGATGTTTACGGACGGGCAACGCTTTACACCGTGGCGAACCCTGCATTAAAGTTAAACAAAACCTACGATATACAGAAAGACGGGGTTTTGATTGAGAATGACAGCAACGGCGAAAGCCTTTTGCCGCTGATTGGGCGTTACGCCGTCCTGCATACTGACGGGCTTATTTCGTTGAATACGGCAAGCATTTTGACCCGCATCACGATGCTGATAAGTGCATCCGATGACAAGACGAAACAAAGTGCCGATGAGTTTTTGCGCAAGATACAAGACGGCGAATTTTCAATTATTGGGGAAAACACATTTTTCAAGGGCGTAAATATGCAGACAGCCCCGACCACAAACAGCGTGTATATTACACAACTTATTGAACTGATACAATACTACAAGGCAAGTATGTATAACGAATTGGGGTTAAACGCAAACTACAACATGAAGCGTGAACGGCTCAATTTGGGCGAGGTGAGTATGAATGTGGACGTACTTTTGCCGTATGTGGATAATATGCTAAAAGAAAGACAAAATGCAATTGAGAAAATTAATGCGATGTTTAATACCGAAATTTCGGTTAAACTTGCTTCAAGTTGGGGTTTAGAGCGTGATAATTACAACGCTTTGGCGGCTGATTTGGAAACGGACGGAAACGGAACGGAAACAGACGGGAACGATACCGAAACAGAGGAAACAGAAGAAACGAAAGAAATTTTAGCAATATGGAAGTAACGATACCGAAACAGAGGAAACAGAAGAAACAGAAGAAAACGAAGAAAACAAAGATAAACAATGAAATACAGCGAACTTTTTACAAAGGGTAACGGGATATTCGCAACTGTTTTCAAGACCGAATATCCGACAGAGTACGCCGCTATTTTCGGCGATACCGACCCGACCAAGTTAGACGCTTACGCCTTACTGATGTACGGTGGCAAGACCGTTGTAAACAGCATAACCAGCGACAACGCAAGCGATGTTGTTTCGGCGGTGATTGCGGTAAACGTGCAAGGCTGGGAACGTGAAGCGGCGGCGATGTTAGCCGATTACGATGTACTGACACCCGTAACGGGGCAAATTGAACGGACGGAAACCGTAACTTTGCAGGAAAGCACGGACAACACCGAAACGGGCGCAAACAAGGCGTTCAACGATACCGATTTTTCAGACAGCGACCGAAAGACCGCCAACGATGAGAGAAACCGCACAGAAAGCCGCAAAACAACCGAAACCAGCAAAGGAACGGGCGCAAGCAAATCAATTTCGACCGAAATTGCAAAAGAAATGCAGTTAAGGCGTGATAATTGGAGAAAAAATATTATCTTTGCACTTGTAAGCGAGATAACAACGAGTATTTACGAATAACTAATTTTTAATTTTAGCAATATGGAAGTAACACAGATTTACACGCTTATTAACAGCGTATCAAAAGAAGTTTTGGGGCGTACTGATATTGTAGCCGATGACTTGGCGGGCATCGTGGATTTAGGCACGGAAGTGTTTAACCAAAATGCAGTGGATAATTACGTTAAATCACTTGTAAACCATATAGGCAAGGTGATTTTCGTAAACCGACCTTATGCGGGCAAAGTGCCGTCCGTACTTATGGATGCGTGGGAGTTTGGCAGCGTGCTGGAAAAGATTTCGGCAGACGTACCCGACGCCGAGGAAAACGACACGTGGGACTTGCAGGACGGACATACTTATGAGCAGGATGTTTTCCACAAACCGACCGTTACGGCAAAGTTCTTCAACAGCAAGGTAACTTTTGAAGTGCCCGTATCAATCACCGAAAGGCAGGTTAAGGAAAGTTTCAGCAACGCCGCACAACTTAACGGCTTTATTTCGATGATTTATGCAGCCGTTGAAAAGTCAATGACTATCAAAGCCGATGCGCTGATAATGCGTACAATTAACAACATGATTGCGGTAACGGTTTTGGCTGATGCGGTTGCGTTTGGAGCAACGGCGGCAGGTGTTATGGCGGGTGCCGACCTTTCAAAAGCAAGCACGGCACGTTGTGTGAACCTTTTGAAGTTGTACAATGACAAGTATTACCCAGCAACACCAGGCACCTCCACCCCGACCCCGAACCCTGACGCACTGACAGCGGACAAGGCGATAACCGACCCCGATTTCATACGCTTTGCGTCTTACGTTATGGGAACTTACGCCGACCGTCTGCAAAGCATTTCCACACTGTTTAATGTTGGCGGCAAGGAACGGTTTACCCCGAAAGATATGTTACACGTTGTACTTTTGTCCGACTTTGCAAAGGCAGCGCAAACCTATCTTTATTCCGACACGTTCAACCGTGGTGATGTGCTTTTGCCGCAAGCCGAAACCGTACCTTTTTGGCAGGGAAGCGGAAAGAAGTACGAGTTTGCCAGCACGGGACACATTAAGGTTAAGGAAAGCGGCGGCCAAGATGTTGAAATTACGGGCGTGTTGGGCGTAATGTTTGACCGTGATGCGTTGGGCGTTTGCAATATTGACAGACGGGTAACAACCAACTACAACGCAAAGGCAGAGTTTTTCAACAACTATTACAAGTTTGATGCAGGGTATTTCAACGATACAAACGAAAACTTTGTAGTATTCTTTATCAAATAATTGATAGGTATTAGATTGTTTAACTTTGGGCGGTGTGGGTGCAGGTGAAAGCGCACCGCACCGCCTTTTTCTTTGCAGATATGACAACGATAAACTTTTATTCATACAACGGACACCCCAACACGGTAAACAAGCAGTTGGGCGACTTTACGGCGATTGAGGGCGATTTGCGGCAAACTTTCGATGTGTTGCGCCCGACCGTAACACTACGAAAGCAGCCCCGACCGACTTTCAATTATTGTTACATACCCGATTTAGGGCGTTATTATTTCGTGGAAAGGGTAAGTTTTGAGGGAAACAACGCCTACGAACTTGCATTGCGTATTGACGTACTTAAAACCTACGAAAGCGAAATTTTGGCGGCAACGGGGCGAGTGACTGAAAGCGACAACCCCGACCCGTATATTTCCAACCGTGAAACGGTTTACAGGCGCACCCCGAATTTCGAGAAAGTGCCGTTTGCAAATACGGGGTTACTCAATGAAACGGGTGGAATTATTATGGTAACATTAAAAGGAACTGAAAATTAAAAGGATATGGCAGTAACAAACAAAGTACCGCATAGCACGGATAACAGCGCATGGCAGGGCGATGACCCTTTTGGCGGCGATTATTGGTATTTGGAACTAAACGCCGAAAAGGGCTACAAGTTTGACGGCGATATTACAGCCGCTTACACGGACATCAGCGGACAACCGCAAACGCTTGTTTTGACACCCCGAAACGCCTATAATTTGCAAGTGTGGGCTGAAGCGTATGACACGGACGCAAACACGGCTTTCGAGATTACGGGAAACACCCGTTTGGATAATGAGTTAGATGTGAGAAACGAGATACCAAACACAACCGCAACGGGCGAAAAGTTGGGAACGTGGCAAGCACGGGTAACGGTAAAAGCAAATGAGGGTTACAAGATAACGGCGGCGCAAGTGGAGTTTACGGGCAGTTTCGGCGACACCGATATGCAGGACTTGACAATTTCGCCAGACGGTAAAACGGCAAGTTGGGAGTATGACGGTGCCAACACGGACGATAGTTTTACGCTTACGGGCGAAACAGCCAGCGAGGGGACACCCGAACTTAATGTTACGAACAACATAACGGGCAGCGGTGTAACCGAACAACATACGTTTGACGGGGAAACGGCAACTTTCACCGTTACGGGGCAATACACCCCGAAAACAGTGCGTTTCTTTGACCTCAAAGCGAGTTACACGAACAAGGCAGAAACACCAACCGAAACGCCGTTTGTGGTGCAGGATTTGGAATACAGCCAACAGGCAACGCTAACCGTTACCGACATAGACCCGACAAAGCCCGTAACGCTTACGGGCAGTTACGATGATGTGTTAGAAATTTCTACAGACCTATCAAACTGCACCGCTAACGAGGATCTGCCGCAATATGTGAAAGACGGGGAAACGGTAAATGTTACATTAACTGCAAACGATGGTACAGAATTTGACACCGAACAAAGTACACCGCAATTCTATTACAAGAACGCAAGCGGCTTCACTCAAACGAAAGACCTTACGATTTCAAGCGATAAAAAGAAGGCAACGGGAAGCATACAAGTAAACACTAATTGGAGCGGTTTTGCAGTTATTGGCAGTGCGTACCCCGTTACCGTTGTGGGCGAGCAGTACGGTGCAATAAACGTGTATTTGGTAACGCTTGATGAGTTGGTAGAGTTTAGCGGCAAACGGTTTTTCAAGGAAACGGGGACAGACCCCGAAGGTACGCCGATTTACGAAAATATAGATTTGGGCGCATACGTGAATAAAATACGCCGTGTTTACACCAACATAGGCGCAAGCAGCACCGATGTAATACGATGCGGCAACTACAATACGGGCGTATCGTGCCACCAACCAGCTCAAGACAAAATAACGCTTGACTTTGGCACGGCGGTAGTACCAGCGCACAATGAGGACAGCACCGACTACGAAAGCGAAATACAAATCTTTTTGCCGTTTGCAGGCTTTGTAAACCTCAATACCGATTATACAGGCAAAACGATAGCTTTGCAGTACGTTATAAACGTGGTAACGGGCAACGGGGTTGCGCTTTTGTCCTGCAATGGCGTTGTATTTCAAGTTGAGGAAACCGAACCAAGCAGCGAAATAATATACCTTTCACCAAGCACCCAAGTTAAAACCGTGGGCGGCGATGATTGGAACGAAATGTTATATTACGGCTTAGAACCTTACATTTACTGCAAGTGGTACGAGAGCGCAAGCAACGGGCGAAACAATGACAGACAAACGGGCATTTTAGGCGATTTAAGAGGGTTTAACGTATTCGATGATGTAACACCTATCCACACCGCCGAAATGCTGACAGAGGAGCAGGAAATGATATATACGGCTTTGTCTGACGGCGTATATATTGAGTAACTGCAAGGCAGGATAAAAAGAAAGGCGGCACTTGATTGTTACCGCCTTTTCTTTTGCTTGCTGATTGTTATTTATCCTGCAATGTTTCAACGCCCGTTAAACCGATGTACAAGTTTGTCGGGTAACATTCGCAAAAGGTTTTGAAACGCCCGATTAACTTTTCGGTGAATATAAAGTCGTATGCTTGATTTTTGCAGGCGACTTCTTTTGCGAATTTGTCGCGTGTATCACGGTTAAACACGATTTGATTTTCCAGCATATCGGCAAACGTTTGCATACTTTCGGCAACGCTTTCAAGGTTTGTGCGAATTTCGGGCTCATTTACCGCCAAAAACTCAATGTGTTTCTTACTTTGCAATACCAAGTTTTGCATTGCGTTTAACACTTTCTGATTTTCAAAAATTAAATCTGTTGTTTTCATTTTTATAAAGTATTTAATTGTTTAACACGATGCAAATGTACGCATTTTATTTCACCTGCAAGCGGTTTGTGTGTTATTTTGTGTTAAATTATTCTTTTAACTTTGTTTAACAATGTGTTCCACGTGAAACAATTTCACGGGCGCACACGCATAA
>ULPZ01059576.1_pt1 | contig 10570 bp, 10 predicted proteins | sample 1953991 | NCBI WGS metagenome assembly ULPZ01 (sample SAMEA4835642, study PRJEB28245) | human gut metagenome | biome: gut microbiome; material: fecal sample | place: Denmark | collected 2008
AACAGAGCAAATTAAGAGTTATGGAGCAACGGACAGCAAGAAAGACACTTTAGTGGAAGTATGAGTTTAATACTGTTGATGAACAAGGCAATAAGATTATGAATAAAATGTCCAGGGAGGAAACTTTGCAGGCAATGAAAACTATTTCTGCACAATACGGAGATAATGTAATTGTAGAGTTTTCCGGCGATGGTCTGGCAGCTCTTGTAGAGAGAGAGGAAGAACAGGCATTTTTAGATGCAATGGAATCTATTGCTAAGCTGGCGGCTGCCGGAAGCTCTGATGCAAGCGGAAATATGGATCAGGTAGGAACTTTCAGGAAAACGCTGGTTGTAGGCAGAATAATGTTATGTTAAAATTATATAGTAATTTATCAAACATTTTGTTTAAAGGAGGTCAAATAATGAAATTATGGAAAAAGGGAATTATACTTGGAATGGTCGTTGCACTTGCAATTGTCTGTGTCCCGGAAATGTATGTGAAAGCGGATGGAGTGCCGACTGTAAAGGCATCAGTAATCAGCAGTGCAAATCTGATTGAGGATCAGTCAGCGGTACGATCTGTTCCGGTTACGGTTAACCCGGGTGAAAAGGCAAAGGATTTCTTTCGATTTACCGTGAAAAAAGATTCCTGGGTGTATGTTGCAGGTTCACTTACACTGAATGATGGTAATGGAATTACAGAATGTCATGTATACCGGGATGAAGCTCGTACAAAAGAGGTGGGAGCAACCGAGTGGGGCGATGTAATTGTCCCGGTATATCCAGAACAATTTACAACTTTTCTGAAAAAGGGAACTTATTATGTAGAGACTACAACAACTAAGACACCGGGAAATTCATTATGTGATGCGAAGGTTAATACCTTTATTTCCACTATTCCGATAAAGAAGGTTTTCACAGTATCTGTCAAGAATGACAAGAAGAAGCAGAAAGCGACAATTACCTGGAATGCGAATGTATTGGGCGAATATGCCAAACAGGCACAATATCAGCCGGGTAATATTTCGTTAACAAAAGTAAATGACGGTCATGTCTGGAAAATTTTATATGGAACAGGAAGCGGTAAATGTAAGAGCCTGAAAATCGGGAAAAATAAATTTAAAGTTTCGAAAGTAAAAAAATGTACGATTATGCTGGAAGATACCAATGGATCCAGATGGTCGGTGGTTTTAAATACGGGAATTAAGTCTTCAAATAAAAAATAATAGGTCTTAATATTGGCAGGGGTTATATTTTCATAGTATAAAGGCTGCGTTTGAAAATATTCAGTCTGCTTTCCTAAAAAAGACTTTGAGAGAGTGATATCTTTCAAGGTCTTTTTTTGTTTGTAAATTCAAAGGAAAAAAGAATGGGCGAGCGGAATTATGAAGCGTTTAAGGAATAAATCAATTGTGATTCCGGATGGTGTAGCTAGGAAAACATCTGTAATGGTATGAAGAAGAAAATCATCCAGAATAATTAACTCCCATTTGAGATACTTCTTCATTTTACGAGCATATTTATCATAATCCTGTTCTTTTAAGGCGACCATGCTCCACTGAGTAAATCCTTTATAATTATCCGGCAAATGCTCTGGATTTGTAGACCACTGGCCTTTTCTTGTTGCTCTTGTAAACTGTGAGATTTTTGAAAAATATCTGGAAACAATCTTTAAAAAAAATACTACAAAACCTATTGACATACTAGGAATACAAGGATATAATACGAAACATGAAATGAAAGGAGACATGACAAAATGAGAAATGTATTTACTTTGAACAACATGTGTATGTGCTGTCGAATGCTGGACTCCCAGGCAGATCATATGGCCGGGTGTAGGGCTCGTTTGTCATGCACCTGTTTGCAATAATTTGTGATACAAATTAATGTAAGCCATTGCCTGGGAGAAACATCCAGGCTTTTTCTTTGCAAATGCAAGAGGGTGTGAAAAAGTAAACTTACAGAATGCAAACAAATAATGTTAGAAGGAGAAAATTATGAAAAAGAATTTTTTGAAGAAGTTAGTAACTGGCGTTTTAGCAGCGACCTTAGGAGTGACAGCTCTGGCAGGATGCGGATCAGCCAAGACTGCTGATAAAGGCGATCAGGTTTATCGTACATTAGATGAAATCAAAGATAGCGGAGAAATCAACATCGGTGTTTTCTCTGACAAAAACCCATTTGGTTATGTAGATGACAACGGTGATTATCAGGGATATGATGTATACTTTGCAGAGCGCCTTGGAAAGGATCTCGGTGTAAAGATCAATTATGTATCCACAGAGGCAGCAAACCGTGTTGAGTACTTAGAGACCGGAAAGGTAGACATTGTCCTTGCAAACTTTACCGTAACAGACGAGCGTGCAGAAAAAGTAGATTTTGCACTTCCATACATGAACGTAGCACTCGGCGTGGTATCCCACGAAGATAATGTAATCAAGAGTCTGGATCAGATTGGAGCAGATGATCAGGTAATCGTAATTTCCGGAACTACTGCAGAGACTTATCTGGAAAAAAATGAGCCGGACATCAAGCTTCAGAAGTTTGATACTTACGCAGCTGCAAAGACGGCTTTCGAGAACGGAACCGGTGTTGCATGGGCAAACGATAACACAGAGGTTATTGCTTATGCACAGGAAAATAAGGGGTATGTGGTAGGAATTTCTTCCCTTGGTGATCAGCAGAGCATTGCCCCTGCAGTAACAAAAGGCAACAGCACACTCCTTAACTGGATCAACGACGAGATCAAGAGCCTTGGAAAAGAAAACTTCTTCCATGCAGATTATGAAGCAACATTGCTTGACACATATGGTGCAGACTATGAAGATACTCTGGTAATCGAAGGTGGCGGAGACGCAGCAGACAAAACAGATACAGAAGCAACAACAGAGGAAGGTAAATTAGACATTACACCAGGAAATGGAGAAACCATTAAAGTAGCAGCATCTCCAATTCCACATGCAGAAATTTTAGCAAAAGCAGCAGATATTTTAAAAGATTATGGATATGACCTTGAAGTAACGGAATTTGATGATTATGTGCAGCCAAACCTTGTTGTAGAATCTGGCGAATTTGATGCAAACTACATGGAGCATTTACCATACTTAAACAGCTTTAACAAGGAGCAGGGAACACACCTTGTAGATGCCGGCGATATTCATTATGAGCCATTCGGCATTTATCCGGGAACCAAAAGCAAACTTGAGGATATTGCAGACGGAGACCACATTGCGATTCCAAACGACACAACCAACGAGGCAAGAGCATTACTGTTACTTCAGGACAATGGTCTGATCAAGTTAAAAGACGAAACAAGTCTTACCGCAACCGTAAATGATATTGCAGAGAATCCTCATAATCTTCAGTTTGTAGAGCTTGAGGCAGCACAGGTTGCAAGAGTTGTAAACGAAGTTGAATTTGTAGTCTTAAACGGAAACTATGCACTTGAGGCAGGATATTCTGTAGGAAAAGATGCCATCGCATATGAGGCAAATGATTCCATCGCAGCAAAGACTTATGTAAACATCATCGCTGTAAAGGAAGGAAATGAAAACAGCGACAAGATCAAAGCACTTGTTTCGGTTCTCAGATCTGACGAGATTAAGAAATTTATTGATGATACTTATGACGGTGCAGTTATTTTCTACGAAAAATAAACATGGAAAGGAAAGGAGGGGGTAAAGCCCTCCTTTGTCACTGGTGAAAAGATGAGTGAAATTGAAATTAGAAATCTGACAAAAACATTTGATATAAAAGGGCGCACGGTTCACGCATTAAAAAATATCAGTCTTTCTATCGGGCAGGGCGATATTTTCGGAATTATCGGAATGTCCGGAGCCGGAAAAAGTACGCTGGTGCGGTCCATCAATTATCTGGAGAAACCAACGGAAGGGCAGGTTTTGATTGATGGGGTGGATCTGGCAGATCTGACAGAGAAGCAGCTTCGCAAAAAGCGCAGCGATATCGGCATGATCTTTCAAAATTTCAATCTTCTGGAGCAGAAAAATGTTCTGGATAATATCTGTTTTCCACTTGAGATTGCCGGTGTAAAAAAGAAAGAGGCAAGAAAACGCGCCAAAGAACTTTTAAAGACGGTTAATCTGGAGGAAAAGGCAAAAGCGTATCCATCACAGTTGTCCGGTGGACAGAAGCAGCGTGTCGCTATCGCGCGTGCACTGGCTACCAATCCGAAGATTCTGCTGTGTGATGAGGCAACGAGCGCACTTGATCCACAGACGACAGCCGCAATCTTAAAACTCTTAAAAGAGATCAATGAAACACTGGGAATTACCATTATCATTATTACGCATCAGATGTCGGTTGTTACAGAAATCTGTAAGCGTGTGGCAATCATAGACAGTGGAAATCTTGTAGAAGAGGGATTGGTTGAAAAGATTTTTGAAAATCCACAGTCTGACGCAGCGAAAGAATTGATATCCGGTAAAGCCATTCGTTATACGCCGGTTGAGAATCTGGATGTAGAACGAAAGATTCGAATTGTATTTCAGGAAAATTCCGCATTTGAGCCAGTGATCTCGAATATTATTTTACAATACCAGGTGCCGGTCAATATTTTGAAGGCAGATACCAGGAATGTAAGCGGAAAAGCCGTTGGTGAGATGATCCTTGGCTTGCCGACAGGAAAAGAAACACAGGATGAAATTATCGCTCATCTGAGAGAGCGTGGGTTAATAGTGACGGAGGTGACAGAAAATGTTTGATAAACAAGTAATACAAATGATTGCAGAAGGTATTCGTGACACATTGTATATGACACTGTTTTCGACTATTATAGGATACGTGATCGGATTACCGTTCGGCGTGCTGCTTCACGTCACAAGTGAAAAGGGACTGCATCCGAACCGGATCATTTACCGGATCGGAGATTTTATCTGTAATATCATTCGAAGCATTCCGTTCCTGATTCTGTTGATCCTGCTGATTCCATTCACACGACTCATTGTAGGAAAAAGCTATGGTTCGACTGCAACCATCGTGCCGCTTGTTATCTGTGCAGCACCATACATTGCAAGGGTCGTAGAATCCTCTTTAAATGAAGTGGATGCTGGGGTCATCGAGGCGGCAAAAGCGATGGGTGCAAGTAATATGCAGATTATTTTTAAGGTACTTCTTGTGGAGGCAAGAACTTCACTGATCAATGGAGCAACCATCACAACCGGACTGCTCCTTGGATATTCAGCAATGTCAGGAACCGTCGGTGGAGGCGGACTTGGAGATATTGCAGTACGATATGGTTATTATCGTTGGCAGACCGATATCATGATTGTTACGGTCGTGCTGCTGATTGTTATTTTCCAGATTATCCAGAATCTCGGAACAAGGTTGTCCGGTCGATTAGATCATAGAAAGCGTTAGGATGCGATAGCATGAATTTTGATGTAATATTTAATTATATGCCGATGTATACAAAGGCATTCTTGTTGACAATAAAGATAGGATGGATAGGAATTGCACTTTCAATCGGAATTGGAATCGTTGTAGCTTTTATTCTGCATTTTAAGATTCCGGTTCTGTCACAGATTGTTAAAGTGTACGTGGAATTGTTCCGCAATACGCCGCTTCTGGTGCAGTTGTTCTTTATCTATTTTGGACTTCCGAAGATTGGTCTTTCCATATCCGCAGAAGTGTGCGGAGCCGTGGGATTAGGCCTTCTGGGTGGAAGTTATATGGCAGAGAGTTTCCGAAGCGGACTGGAGGCCGTGCCGCTTTCGCAGACGGAATCTGCGCTGGCATTGGGAATGAACCGGCTGCAGATGTTTGGATCGGTAATTCTTCCGCAGGCTTTTTCTATCAGTGTACCGGCAATTGTGGCGAATATCATCTTTCTGCTGAAAGAAACCAGTGTATTTTCTGCAATCAGTCTGATGGACCTCATGTTTACTGCAAAAGACCTGATTGGACAGTATTATAATACAACGGAATGTCTGGTTATGCTTGTTGGATTCTATATTGTCATGCTGCTTCCGGTATCTATTTTAGGAAGTCTGGTCGAGCATAAAGCAAGATATCGTATGTTTGGAGATTAATGAGATGGGATTTGAAATTTTACTAAAAGGAAATAATATGATCCGGCTTTTGCAGGGACTCTGGGTGGCACTTCGAATCAGCTTGATCTCTGTTGTGCTCAGCATGGTGCTTGGGATTTTACTTGGAATGCTTATGACATCAAAGAACAAAGCCGTTCAGGTGATCACAAGAATTTATCTGGAGATTGTGCGCATCATGCCACAGCTCGTACTTTTGTTCATTGTGTATTTTGGAGCAACCAAAGCGATGGGCATCAATATGTCGGCAGAGACTGCGTCCATCATTGTTTTTGTATTCTGGGGAACTGCAGAGATGGCAGATCTGGTCAGAGGTTCTCTGATCAGCATTCCAAAGATTCAGTATGAAAGCAGTGAGTCACTTGGCCTTAGCCGCGGACAGACATATCAGTATGTGATCATTCCGCAGATCATTCGAAGAATGATTCCACTTTCTATCAACCTGATCACCCGTATGATCAAGACAACGAGTCTTGTTATGATGATCGGAATTGTGGAAGTGTTAAAAGTGGGACAGCAGATTATAGAGGCAAACCGAAAGACTGCTCCAAATGCTGCATTTGCTATATTTGCAACGGTCCTTCTTTTATATTTTATTGCCTGCTGGCCGATAAGCTGCCTTTCAAAATATCTTGAAAAACGATGGGAGAACTGATATGGACGAAATATTGCGCATCAAAAATTTAAGCAAACGATATGACGATATAAGTGTTTTGGAAAACATAGATCTTTCTGTGAAAAAGGGAGAAGTGGTCGTGATTGTCGGACCATCCGGTTGTGGAAAAAGTACTTTGCTCCGCTGCCTGAATGGATTAGAGGAGATCCAGGAGGGAGAGGTTTGGCTTGATGACGAGGTCGTGAATCCAAACAAGAAGAACTTAAGCAAAAACAGGGAAAAAATCGGCATGGTATTCCAGAGTTATGACCTCTTTCCGCATCTGACAATTCTGCAGAATGTGACACTTGCACCGATCAAGGTCAAAAAAAGAAAACGTGCGGAAGTGGAGAAAGAGGCGCTTGAACTGTTAGAGCGCGTAGGTCTGGTCTCCAAGAAGGATAATTATCCAAGACAGCTTTCCGGTGGACAAAAGCAGAGAGTTGCTATCGTGCGTGCGCTGATCATGCACCCGGAGGTGCTGCTTCTTGACGAGATTACCGCAGCACTGGACCCGGAGATGGTGCGGGAGGTTCTCGACGTTGTGCTGGCTTTGGCACAGGAGGGAAGAACCATGGTCATTGTCACACATGAGATGCAGTTTGCCAAAGCGGTAGCAGACCGTATGGTATTCCTTGAGGGCGGAAAAATCGTGGAAGAGGGAAATCCAAAAGAGCTTTTTGAAGATCCGAAAACAGACCGACTCCGGAAGTTTTTACAAACTTTTACTTATGAAAAAGGTGGAGAAGCCGGTGTGTTAGTAAAACGCTAGTTTTTTCTCCACCAGCAGATCCCCTTCATATACGAGTTTCAGAGTAAAAAAGCGAGGTTCATCTTCCAGAAGGAGACGTAAAAAGATTGCGTCACCTTCCCAGGTAGGAAGGTTGGGAACCTCGCTTTTGTCTACCCATTTTAAGTCCCCTTCGTTGCAGGTAATAAGGTCGCCGGTAAATGCATCTGCGGTAAAAAGGCACATCATCTCAGGTTCCTGCTGGTCACTCACAAATGTGATCAGGGCACGAAAGCGGTACGAGGTAAGGGTGAGTCCGGTCTCTTCTTTTACTTCACGTAAAAGACAGTCTTCCGGGGATTCGCTTCCCTCGGCATGTCCACCCACACCAATCCATTTCCCTTCATTGATATCATTTTTCTTTTTGGTGCGATGGAGCATCAGATATTTTCCATCCTGTTCGATGTAGCAGAGTGTTGTCATTTTCATAATAAAATTCTCCAGGTTGTGTATTGTTACAAGTTCGTTTAACGTTTATTATAATTCATAGAAAAACAAACAGCAATAGACCGTTGTAGGAGCACAGTGTATGAATCAGATTTGCAGAGACATTTTCAGGGCCATCCATGAAGGAAAATGGTTAAAAATAGAATACCGGAATAAAGCGGATCAGATTACAAAATACTGGATCGGTATTCGTGATCTGGATCCGGTAAAACGTACCCTGAAAGTGGACGGCCTGCATCTTGGCTTGTATACACTGGGGGAATACGACAAAATATATATTGATTCCATTTTGTCGACAGAGATTATTGAGGGAACATATTGTCCGGAAAATAAGTGGTTGATCGAAGATATCGAGATGCATCCGGAACGGTACAAAACGCTCTTTTCGAGTGCAGCAAATCTAAAAATTCTGAATTATCTGGAACTTTGTAACCGGCTCGACACAACGCCATATATTACGGATTACGAGCTGATTCATTATGTTGATGGAGACCGTGTGAAAAGCGGACAGTATGTGCTTACAGATGAGCAGTTTCAGGAAGTTGTGTCAAATTTCCAATATACGTTGTCGCGGGAAAAGCGCAAAAGTGGGAATCTGAAAATCAAAAAGCTTGCTTTGAACGTGTTAAGCATTCACTCGGCAAAGGGATTGTATGTACTCGCATATCGCAATCTGAATCTGGACGTGAAAAACAGAGTGTTTCAGCCGGACGAAGATATTACGGTCTGCACACAGTTTACGGTTGACGGGCAGCAGGAAAATGCGCGCAGATTTCTGGACGCGGATGAGTATGAATTACTGGAAGACTTTGAGAAAAATCTGGAAAAGATCAAAGATGCAATTACCGGGCATGGCGGTGCGAGATCCGTCGTGGATGATATGCCTTATGTGCTTGGCCTTGGTATGGATGTGGTGCTGAATCTGCACGACGAATACAAAGCGATACTGGATATGTTCGAAAAGCAGCAGATTACCTATCCAAGCAAAGCTTTTTTTGGAGAACTGCTGGAGCGACCTCGCCGGACGAAAGCCTATCCGATCGCGTTGATCAACCAGAATATCAATCTCGATCAGTTGCTGGCAATCAACAATGCTATGAAATATCCGCTTGCTTATATACAGGGACCGCCGGGCACGGGAAAAACAAATACGATAATAAACACGATAGTAACGGCTTTTTTCAATAATGCGACCGTTTTATTTGCGTCTTACAATAATGTTCCCATCGATAATGTGTTTGAGAAACTATCGACGTTGAAGTACCATGGAAAGAATATTCCGTTCCCCGTGCTTCGGCTTGGAAATATGGAAAAAGTCGAAGAGGCAATCCGTTACATTAATCGCTTGCGCAATCAGGTACAGTCTTTGAAGGTATTTGCTTCCACGCTGGACAAACGCAAAGATGATCGTATCGACCGCGCAAAAAGGCTTTCTGCGCGTTTGAAAGATTATGAGGAAATTCTGGATCTGAAGGAGCGGAAAGAGACGCTTTCTCATCTGATGGAATATCAGGAACATATCAAAAATGCAATGAATCTGATTCCGTTTCAAACGGACTTGCAGGGATATCAGATGCAGAAAATTGATGAGCGTATCCGGCAGATCGGGGAAATGTCCGATGAGGATGCCATGCTGTTGCTCGACCGGAATGAAGAAGAATTTTATCAATATCTGTTCTATACATCTGCACGCTATATCAAGACAATCGAAGAACCGAAATATCAGGAACTGCGTGAAATTTTAGATGCTGGGGATGATCCGTTGGCACAGGCACAGGCGTTCAATAAGTACATGCAGAAATCCGAAAACGTGAAGAAATTGCAGCGAGTGTTTCCAATCATCATTACTACCTGCATTTCGGCGCACAAGGTAGGACAGCCGGAGCCGTTGTTTGATATGACTATCATGGACGAAGCCAGTCAGTGCAATGTGGCAATCTCACTTGTCCCGATCATTCGTGGAGAAAAGCTGATGCTGGTGGGAGATCCACAGCAGCTTAACCCGGTCATTTTGCTTGGGGAGCTGACGAATCAGAAACTGCGCCGGAAGTATCATGTGGCCGATGAATACGATTACCGGAAGAATTCGATTTACAAAACATATCTCGCCTGCGATGCCGTAAGCGATGAAGTGCTTTTGCGCAATCACTATCGTTGCAACAAAGAAATTATAGGGTTCAATAATAAAAAATATTACAATTCCAAATTGCAGATTCAGTCGAAAAGCCGGGAAACGCATCCACTTGTGTATGTTGATGTAAAAAGTAATCAGCCACAAATCAAGAATACTTCCCCGGCAGAGGTGGACGAGGTTGTAGCGTATGCGCAGCAGAATCCGGACAAAAGCATTGCGGTCATCACACCGTTTGTAAACCAGAAGACATTGATCGAACAGGCAATCAAAGAGAATGAATTGGAGAATCTGGTCTGTGGAACTGTTCATGCTTTTCAGGGTGATGAGAAGGATGTAGTGCTTTTTTCTACGGCTCTGTCGGATCGCACGAATACAGGAACATATCAGTGGCTGAAAAACAACAAGGAGCTTATCAATGTTGCAACCTCGCGGGCGAAGGACAAGCTGGTGCTGCTCGCGGATAGTAATGAGCTTGAGCGCCTGCATGCCGGGCAGTCG
>ULPZ01026480.1_pt1 | contig 10432 bp, 5 predicted proteins | sample 1953991 | NCBI WGS metagenome assembly ULPZ01 (sample SAMEA4835642, study PRJEB28245) | human gut metagenome | biome: gut microbiome; material: fecal sample | place: Denmark | collected 2008
TTCACGGCGTCTTGGGGACGCGGATGCTAAAATAATCTGTGACATGGTCAAATTTCCTTTCTGCTGCATGCTTATCTGCTTCTTAACTTTGCACAAAACTCCAATCAGACTGGCTTTTGTACAATGTTTTTAAATTTTCTATACCGGGATCACTTTCCCAAGCCGGAAGGAATACAACAGTTTTTCCTTTACTTTCAGCGGATTTCCGGCTGCATCTTTCTCATTTTCATAGACTCGGTTTAGCGCTTCCTCGTAAAGTTTTAACTGTGCCGCATAACGCTCGGACAATTCCTTTTCCGTATCCACACGGTCTGTTTTATAATCAAGAAGGACAATACCGTCCTTTTCAATCCAGAATACATCGATGATTCCCTGGATCAGGGTCAGCTCTTTCCCTGTATATTCCGTTTCTCCTATATTTCCTACACGCCCCATGCTTATTACCTTTTCCGCCTGTTCCGTGTTTTCAGCAAAACCAAACTCGTCTAACTGTTCATCCGTAAATCCCATGACAAATGGTTTCTCACGGTACAATTTTCCGTCTTTTTCAGCTGCTCCCATCCGTTTTCCAATATCTGCATTTACAAAATATTCAACCTGCGGTATGCGAATCAGTCCATGCATCTCCGGTGTGATCTGTTCTTTCTCCAGCATCCCGGCGACCTGCTCTTTTGCGGACACACCGGAAGAAAACTGGTAGCACTCCATGATGCGGTGCATTGCCGTTCCGCGAAGTGCTCCAGGGCTGACATCCTCACTTTGCTGCTCTATTTCTCTTGCAAATGCAGGCACATACGGCACAACCTCCTCGGATTGAAAAACAGGAACTGCCTCCTCCTCTTTTTCAAACGCCTCCCGCATGGCACGATGTTTTAACTCCGACACGGAATACTTATTTTTTCTCTGCACATCATTTTCATATGCATACCGTCTGTGAAAACGCTCCGAGAACTGCTGCACTTTTTTTTCATCTGCCTGCGCAGCTTTTTCCATGCAGGCTGAACGGTTCCAGTCATCTTTGATCTGTGTTTCCAGTTCTTCCTGCACCAGTTCTGCCGCCCGCATCAGACGTATCTGATATTTATCCTGACAGGATGCAGCCGCAGGCAGAATCCAGTCCAAATAACCGGCTGCACTCTCGCGTCCCAGATAAGATAACAGTTCCTCTGGAAATGCTTTTATATAGGAAAGTGTCTCCTCTGCCTTTTTCAGACTTCCGGTTAAGATCAGCTTTTCTTTCGCTCTCGTTAATGCCACATAAAGGACACGCAGTTCCTCGCCAAGATTTTCCATATCGATCTGCTTTGCGATAGCACGTTTTGCGATCGTCACGGATTTTACACGCTGTTTTCCGTCCATATAGTCAAGACCGATGCCAAGTTCCGGGTGCAATACCAGACGGCTTCTTGTATCCTGGCGGTTAAAGTTTTTTCCCATCCCGGCGGCAAATACGACCGGAAATTCCAGTCCTTTACTCTTATGGATACTCATAATGCGCACGACATTTTCGTTTTCCCCGATCAGATCTGCCTCGCCGAAATCCACATCGTATTTCTGCAGTTCATCAATATAGCGCACAAAATGAAACAGTCCCTTGTAACTGGTATTTTCATAGGCGATCGCCTTCTCCACCAGCATTAAAAGGTTTGCATGACGCCTGTCTCCGGCTGGCATTGCTGCGGCATAATCGCCGTAACCGGTCTCCTTTAACAGCAGTTCGATCAGCTCATGGATCGGTGTATCCGGCACAAGCTGCCGCAGTTTTTCGTAGGTAACATAAAACCGGTATAACTTTTCTTCGGAATCATCCCTGCCCTGTCCCGGATTTTCCTCCGTTTCCTGTTTCAGACGCTCACATTCCTCCAAAACACATTCATAAAATCTGACGTCATTGTCTTTTAAACGCAGTTTTGCAAGTTCCTCATCCGAAAGTCCTGCGATTGGTGAACGAAGCACCGCTGTCAGCGGGATATCCTGTCTCGGATTATCCAAAATACGAAGCATGGAGAGCACGGTCTGCACCTCCACCGTACTGAAATATCCTGTCGCCGAAACAGTATGTGCCGGAATTCCTGCATCATTTAACACAGCAGCAAAACGGTCTGCATATCCGCTCAGGCTTCGCAGCAGAATGACCATATCCGAATACTGCACCGGACGCAGTTCCCCGGTTGCCTTGTCGGTCACCTTCTGCGTTCCCATAAGCTCTTTGATCCTTTTTGCAATCATCCGTGCTTCTAACAGTTTCTTATCATCCGCTGCAGCATCATCCAACAGTTCATCATCCCCGTCCACCAGTAAAATTTCCGGTGTGAACATGTCCGTTTCTTCCTGATAAGAAGCTCCCGGATAAAGTGCTGCATCCGCATCATATTCCACATTTCCAAGATTGCGCTTCATGATGCGGTAAAAAATATCGTTGGAAAAATCGAGTACTTCATTTCTGCTTCGGAAATTTTTATGCAGGTCAATGCGCTGCATTTTTGCATCCGTCAGGCTGTAAGTATCGTATTTTTCCATGAAAAGTTCCGGTCTTGCCAGACGGAAACGGTAGATACTCTGTTTGACATCCCCGACCATAAAAAGGTTGTATTCACCGCGCTCCTCCCGTGAAATTGCACGTAAGATTGTCTCCTGCACCTCATTGCTGTCCTGGTACTCGTCGATCATGATCTCTTTGAAATTATCCCGGAACTCCTCGGCGGTCTTTTTGACTTTGCCGGTCTCCTCATCGACAAAGATATTTAACGCAAAGTGCTCAAGGTCATGGAAATCCACCAGATTTTTCCGCCGTTTTTCCGCCGTAAACGCCTCGTCAAATTCCAATGTCAGACGCACTAACTCTGCCGCCATCGGCGCCGTCTTTTTCATCTGCTCTGCCATGATCTCCGGTGATGTGAAAAAATACTGGCGGTTTATTTTTTTGACCGCATCCTTTCCCATCTCTCGCAGTTTTTTGACCAGCTCTAATTTTTCTTCGTTTCCGTCAAATCCACGGGAGGAAGCAAGCCTGTCATAGGATAAATTGCGGTAATTCTGATAAAAATCCGCAAAACTTTCACTCGTAGCGATCTCCTTATATTTTTCCAGGTCGCCCTCTAATGCTTTCGCATACATATCCGGCCCGTCATCGTCCTGCGTCAGTTTGTATGCCCGCCCGGAAAGTACCACAAGATCCTCTGACACCCGTTTTAAGTTCTGAAGAAGCGACTGCATGAAAGCTGCGCTTTCCAAAGATGCCTCGTCCTCTATGCCATAGCTTTCTGCTGCCGCAGGCAGCCATTTCTTTGGCCATGGATAACTCCTTGAAAACTCATAGAGCTGTAAGATCATGCCGGAGAGCGCCGCATCATTTCTGCCGGATGCATATCCGTCCACAAATGCTAAAAATTCCGGCGCACTCTCCTCATAATTTTTCAACAGCACCTTTGCGAGCACGTCCTCTTTTAACAGTTTCAACTCGCCCTCATCCCCGATTCTGAAATTCGGTTCGAGATCGATCTCATGAAAATGATTACGGATCACATACAGACAAAAACTGTCGATCGTCGTGATCTGGGCATTGTGTAAAAGAGAAAGCTGACGCTGTAAATGTTCGTCGTCCGGCTGTTCTTTTAAGGCATTCTCCAGTGCATTTCCGATTCGTTCACGCATCTCTGCCGCAGCCGCATTGGTAAATGTCACGATCAAAAGACGGTCAATGTCCACCGGGTGCTCTTTGTCCGTAATGATCTTTATGATACGTTCCACGAGCACCGCAGTCTTACCGGAACCTGCTGCCGCGGAAACTAATATATTTCTGTCTCTGAGTTCGATGACCTTTCGCTGGTCATCTGTCCATGTCATTCCCATGTTTTGCTCCGTTTCTGACTTTTTATTTTTGCACCTGTCACATCACATTTATTCACCGTCCGGATTTTTTCCCGGCTCTCCAATCTCTTCCCGGATATGTGCAAGGATCTCCTCACTGCTGTCAAATTTTTCAAACTGCTGATAGGAAAATCCCGGCATGCGTACATCAAATCCGCAGATCGTGTGATATGGACAGTAATCGCAGCCGCTCCTGTCTCCTAACAGGTAAGGTTTTACCGCCACATTTCCGGCAAAGATCTCTTTTCCCACATGCTCAATCTTCTTTCGCACATAATGGGACATCAGTCCAAACTCATAGGTGCTCGCCGTCTTAGATGTCGCCTTTAAGGAGCCGTCCGCTTTTAAGGCTACCGGGATCACTGTCGATGTGCCTGAAAAATCAGTATCCATCGCACCATAGATTTCCGGATCTTCATTGACCAGACCTCCCACTTTAAGCTGTTCTAGAATACTCCGTCTGATCTCCTCCTCGGACTCCTGCCCATCCGCATCCACCATCGGATCTGTGATGTGATAATAAAAAATACCTGCAGGTTCCGTATCTTTTCCCTTATATTTTTTCTTTGTGAGTTCCAGTGCCGCATTCATGTAGACGACAAGCTGGAGCTGCAGTCCATAATAAAAATTTAAAAGTGAAAAAGTGGTGTTGCCCGATTTATAATCAATGATTTTTACATAGACCTTATCGTCTGTCTCGTAAGTATCAACGCGGTCGATCCTGCCGCGCAGACGCATTTTTTCATCTTCACACAGTTGAAACTGCACCGCATCCAGCCGCTCGGCGCGCGAAAATGACACCTCAAAACCGCTCGGCACAAACTTTCCTTTCCGCACCTGTAACATCAGTGCCCAGATCGTCCGTTTTGCCGTTGCCTCCATCCGCTTTAACAGGTAACTGTTTCTTGCGTCCTCGAATACGTCCCCGATCCCGCTGCCTGCGATCGCATCTTCCATGCTCTGGGAAAGCAGGGCTTCCTGCGCTTTCTCCGGGATATCAAACCAGGTATAATCCGACAGCTCTATGCCCTTTGCAAAACGCTCTAACACATCATGATAAATATTTCCCATATCCACACTCGCAAACTGCTGCAGTTCCCGTTCTTTAAGCCGCAGTCCATAACTTAAATAATGAGCAAACGCACAGGCAGCAAACTGTTCGAGCCTTGTCACGCTGTTTTCTAAGGTATTCCCATATAAAGCTTTCGTGACTGCCTTGCTGATCGCATCATCTTTATGGGCGCCAAACGCCGCATCAAAAAGCTGCATTACTTTTTCCCGTTCACCCTCATCCGACAGGTACCATGCCAAAAGTGCAGTCCATGCCTCTTCATCCTCCACCGGTTTTGTCAGCCCTTCCATCAGAAACGGCAGGGCACTTTCCGCAGTCAGTGCACCTTCTAATGTCTCCTCCTCGGACGGTTCTTCCACCGCAAGCTGTGGAAACAGTTTTAAGAGTGTCCCGATCAGATACGAACACCGCAGTGCTTTTCCATCGGAGTTGACGCGGCAGAATGTCACATACAGCCGCTCGGACGGTTTTGTCATATTTAAATACAGGTAAAACTTCTGGATAAATACTTTTTCCCTTGCGCCCGGCGCCAGTTCCAGGTGATATTCTGCCATCTTTTCACGCTCAAACTGGGAAATAATGCCACCCTGATTCCCTGCTTTCGGCACAACTCCGTCGTTGACACCGACAAAAAATAAGATTTTTACATGGTTCAGACGAGTTCTCTCGATATCCCCGACTGTCACCGTGTCGTTGCCCGGCGGGATAATACCGACTTTTGCCGCCTCAAATCCGGCATCTAAGATATCACTGTATTCCCGGATCGTCATCGTCTCATCGCCAAGCAGAGACGTCACTTTGTCGAGCAGATCCATCACGATTTTATAGATCTGGTCATATTCCTTTGCCCGCGCCTGATTGCCATGCGCCTCGAAAAAGTTTCCACGCTCCTTTAATAACTGCTCCATGTTAAGCCGTCTGATCAGACTGTATAACTCATAGGTCTGTGTGCTGACCGTATTGTCTTTTCCACGGAATGCCTCAAGCAGCGGCTTAAAATTCTCATAAACCGCCTCACGGATCTCATTTAACCGTGCCATATCCTCCAATGTCCCATCCGGCATTACAAACGTCCACGGTCTGCTCCAGCGGGATGCACCGCGGATGCCCCGTGCGAGGACATAATTTTCCAGGCGGTCGATCTCCTGTTCTGTAAGTCCATGGGATCCTGTTTCCGGCTGCTGCGTCAAATCCTCGGTTGCAGCCGGATCTGGCTCCTTGTCGGAATTTTTTGCCTCGGTCACGACTCTCGCTGCAAGCCCGCACCGCAAAAACCGGAACACACTTTCATAAGAAAAATCATATTCGATCATCTCTAAGATCGCCCGGATACACTCGATAAACGGGTGGAACAAAATATTTTTCGTCTGATCAATAAAGTACGGGATATGGTACTGCTCAAAGATCTCCGGCACATAATTGCCATACTGCTGCACATCCCCTGTCACGACTGCGATATCCCGGTAACGGTAACCATTCTCCCTCGTCAGACGCACGATCTCGCGGGCAGCAAATTTTAATTCTTCCCTCGGATTTTTCAGGGACGTGATGCGGATATGCTGCATAGATTGTTCCGGTGCTTTGTATCTGTAGCTTCCCGCTCCCGGACGAAAGAGATTCTGCTCCATAAAATAAAGGTCGGCAGCATTGGCATAGCGCCTCTGTTTTCCGGTCGGCAGTACCAACGGCTCCTCCACCGGAACTTTGCACAGTTCTGCCACTTTCAGTAGCGACGCCACCGTTTTTTTACTCATGGCAAAAAGTTCATGTACACCCCTGCACTGGTAAAAATCTTCCCTGACATCCATCGTGACAGACACGCTGACCTTCTTTGCCAGCACGAGCAGTTTTTCCATCAGACGGTTCTGGATCGGTGTAAATCCGGTAAACTCGTCCAACACGATCACACTATTACGAAGCAGTTCGGACTCTTCTGCCACATCATAAAGAAGCTCTAACACTTCCTCTGCCGTGATATATCTGCCCTTTAAATACTCCGTAAATCCCTGATACATCGTGAGGACATCCTTCATTTTTAAGCGCAGTCCCTCCCCAAGCGGTTCTTTCTCCAAAAACTCTGCCAGCGCATCCGGACGGACATTATACTGCATCAGCTCTGAGATCAGGGATTTTACCTCGCCGACATATCCCATCTTATTCATATTCGCACCAAGCACTTTCAGTTCTGCTTTTTTCTGTTCTGCCACCTTGCGCAGTACAAGATTTTTTCCGGTCTCTTCCAGCACAACCACATTTTGTTTTCCAAGATCATCAAAGACGCGGTATGCGAGTCTTGCAAAACTGAGCACATCCACGTTCATGATTGCATGCTGTTTTTGCCTCTCGACCAGTTCCCGCTGTGTCTGCATGGTAAACTGCTCCGGCACAATGATTAAAAACTGCTGCTCTTTATTTTCTTTCGCCTGTTTCAGCACGGAATCATACAGAAAATCCGATTTTCCGCTGCCCGAATTGCCAAATATAAATTGTAGGGACATCTGTTTTCTCCTGAAAATTCAATCTTAAAATATTGTATCACACATTATTTCTTTTGAAAAATGTTATCCTGCGGGTTGGAGTCAAATAGTGCATTTAAACTTCTTGATTGACAAATTTTTCACACCCGAATCCTGTAATAAAAGAAATGCCGTCAAAAACATCAGCAATTACCACAGGCATCCCGATATCTGCGACCAGATAATATACCATAAACGGCACCAGTATGTCATTGAGACCATTCCCGCAATCATTGCCCTCTTTTTCTTCTCTCTTTCCATTTCCTGCCCCTTTCTGCCCTGTCATTCTATTTCGCATGTTAGTCTATTCTAACTCTTTTGTCAATTCAGGAAATTTCCACTGTCATATCATGTATCAGAGAGAATTTGCACCTGCCAGGTTAATTGCCCTTTGCCGGACGCACAACTGAAAGTTATGAAGCAGTCCAATGATATGCAATTCTTGGTGTTCCATTTTTAACATATATAATACCGCATTTCATAAAACCATTCTTTTCCATCAGCTTTTGCATGATTTGATTATCCGCATGGGTATCTGCCCTGATATTTTGAGAAATATTTTTACAATAATTTAAAACACACTGAAACAAACCATGCACCTGACCATCCCCAGCAAGTCTGTGAATAGTAAGATAAGGCTCTTCATTCAGCCAATTCCCATTCTCAATATGCTTATAAGCAGGTTCTGCACCTTTAAACAATGCAAATACCCCATGTATCCCATCTTTGTCATATATTACCCTGCATACATTCTGACAAATATCAGATTTTATTAGCTCTGCATCCGGATAAAAATGCCCCCATTGTGCAGGATTTCCGGACTTTATCATATAATCCTGTGCATATTTATAAATTTTCATAATCTGTTCAAAATCTGCCATATCAGCATTTTTCACATTCAGCATATATTTTATTCACCTCCGCAACTGCCGATTTACGAGTTTCATGATTCTTTGTCTGTTCTATCGCTGAATCATTACAAACAACATATCAAACAATGCTGTCAAAATGCAAACGGAAAATTGACCTCCTCTCCTGCAGAAAAAACAGCCTCTCCTGATGTCTCTGTAACCTTGAAACTTGCGCCATCCCATCCGTTGATTTTGATGGTTCCTTTTACACTTCCGTCATCTGATGTGAAAGCCAGCTCCCCGTTTCCATTGTCAACAAATGTTCCTTTTGTTTCTCCCTCTCTGTAAATGGAGATAAGCGCTTCATCCTCTCCTTCCAGCCCCTGTCTGGTGATCAGGGAACTGTATACGCTGCCAGTCCCCTGATTGTCCACAAACAGACCGTACTTTGCTGATTTTTCCGGCATAACAAAGGATTCCCCCTTTATCTTTGCCAGCTCATTTGCAATAACATAAGCCCTGTTCTTCGTGATCTCCTCCAGATAAGAATTCTGAAGAAGCGGATACATACTGCCGTTTTCTTCGTAAGATCCAATGTCAAGCAAGGTCACTTCTTCCTTCATAGCGATCCAGTTTCTCTGTTCTGCAAGGATCTTCTCCTTTGTCTGCGGATCTGCCAGATCACTGAATCTGCTCCAAAGGTTATTTAATTCCGTATCCCATATGTCGAAAAACCATCTGGATGACAGATTCATTTCTGTCTGTGTCTGGGCTGCCTGCGCCAGCGGCGTATATTTCTTTACGATGTTCTCAATATTCTCCAATTCGTCCTGCAGTGATGCGGAACCTGATACCACATTGTCAACATCCGCTTTGATGTCCTCCGAATAGTCATAAGTAAAATCCGTTTCTTCATTTAATACGACGTCATTGTATTCTGTACTTTCTGTATTTTCTGTGCTTTCTGTGTCTTCTGTGCTTTCTGTGTCTTCTGTGTCTTCTGTGTTTTCAAAACTGACCGAATCTTCCACCTGGGAAGATTCGCTTTCTATTCCTGTATTATTATTTTTTACTCCTTCTTTGCCACATCCGGCACAAAGTCCGGTCATTAATATTAATATCATGCTGTAAATTCTTTTTTTCATGTGTTTATACTCTCTACTTTCTGATTCATTGGGTGTTCTTTCCAGTTTTCTCTATCAGCAATTATAAATGAACATGAGAAAAAATACCAGCGGCCCCGTGAAACTTTGCATAAATAAAAAAGCAATACCTGAATTTAAAATAAACTCAAATACTGCTCATGAAACATCTAATATTGTATCTTTTTAGCCGAGGTATAACATTTCTCTCTATATTTAACCAAACTTGAAGTTACACTGCCATTTCCCATAATAATGATGAAACAAAATGTTGAAACAAGAACATAATAACTACGACAGAACTGCATATTACATAAAAGTCACTCATTTTTGAATTTAGCAATACTCTTTTTTTTAACTACCTGTTATCCAGCGTGCAATAAAATATCTGATTATAGTCCCAACCGTATTTGTAATAATATCGTTTATATCTGTGGTTTTAAAGGTAATAATGTGATGTATTAAGAACAGATGAAGATTTGTTTAAATCTTACCGAACGGACAGCGTCAAATAACTTCCCATCTGACTGATCACTTTCAAATATCAGAATAATTTATCTCATTTTCCATATTAAAATTCCAAACTATCCACATTTAACAGAAAATACTTCATACCCATAATTACAAAGTGCTTAACTTTACATTTCCATTTCTTCTATCTCTTTTAACATAAATTCTTCGAGTTTCTTCTTGTCAGGCAAATGTAACATATACGTTGAAACAAATAACTGGTTATCCATTCCAGATAAGGCATATTCTACCATCTGAGAACCTTTATCTGTACAAAGCAGTATTCCTACTGGAGGATTATCTCCCTCTATCATCTCATTTTTCTTATAATATCCTACATAAGCATTAAGCTGCCCTAAGACTATTATAAATTCGCATAGACACAGTATCCCACAGCTCATGTATCTATGCGATTTCTTTTTTATTGTTTTGTTACTGTTCACAGGTAGGCATTTTCTGAACTGAAAATGC
>ULPZ01009423.1_pt1 | contig 10386 bp, 8 predicted proteins | sample 1953991 | NCBI WGS metagenome assembly ULPZ01 (sample SAMEA4835642, study PRJEB28245) | human gut metagenome | biome: gut microbiome; material: fecal sample | place: Denmark | collected 2008
CCGTAACGGCTTCGCGGGGCGGTCCGTGGGAAGACCGCCCCACTCGAGAGAAAACAGCGAGATGCTTTCAACGCAAATTAAAAGCTGTCTGTTTCTGTTGGAAACAGACAGCTTTTGCAGCCTTACGGTTGCCCTGCACACCCGAATCTGTCAGCCAACAGTAAAAATAAGAATTACTTCCTTATCACTGTTAAGCCAAGGTTTAAGAGTTATTAACAATTTATCACTCCGTCCATATACATTCCTTCCGGTAATACATGGCGACATGTGCATTGTGCCAGTCGCCGGGGTCATCGGTTATGTCGGAGTGGTATATCGGTGCCGGGCGCTTCGACAGGGCGGGAACAGTCACGAACTGTTCGTCATCGCCTGTGCTTCTTAGGTATTCATCGCGGGCAGTCAGTTCGCAGTCATAGGTTTTGGCGTCGCCGTTTATGAGTGAGAGCGTTGCGGCGGCGGACAGAGGAAGCTGGCTGAAGCCTGCGTCACCGCTCTTATATTCCGTCTCACCGACCTCTATACAGCCTATGCAGGCGATTACAAAGGCACAGAGACTTATGGCAAGCGCGAGGAGGGTGTTTTTGCGGCTTGCTTTTATTTTTTCAAAAAAATTATTAACGATGTCATCAAGGAATATATGTCTTTTTTCTGTTTTTGTCTTATTCCCAATCCATCCCAGAAAATATATAAGATTAAAAGTGATGAGAACATACGCGGCAAAAAATATAATGTTCATCATTCTGTACGGCATGCGCAGCCCCTGCGCGTAGAATACAGGCGTTCCCATTGAGCAGTACAGACCGAAGGTGAACACTGCGACGAGGAGCGGATATCTGTAGGTGAAGCCGCTGCGCCTTGCTATGCGGTAAAATACCGGAATCATGCATATAAAAAATATAAGGCATGGAGCATTCAACACTTTGGCGATGCTGTAACCGCCGAATGCAAAGGTGTAGACGAAGGTCTTTACAATGCCGGTGCTTCCGCCCACGGATTGCTGGCGCAGAGCGTTTCCCGGTGCCGCCATGCTTATAAAAAGTCCTGCCATGGCTGCGGCTGCGACGATGATGTATGCCGCCATATGGTAAGGACGGATGACCTTATTTTTCCTAAGTATTACAAAATAAACCGCGGAACCCGCACTTAGAGCCAGAATAATGCACATGAAAAGCGCAGCTGCGTAGTTGCTTCCACCGATAAGAAAGGCAGATACAGAGCTTATTGCAGTGAGGATAATCGTGCCGGCAGCTTTGGCGGTTCTCATTCTTATAAGAAGCGCAAAGAGAAACAGCATGAGACTGTAAAAAAATGTATAATATATAGCACCGTTATACCAGTAAAATGAATCGCTCGGTGTCGTGCACAGCTGCATTGACACGAAGGTGAGGCAGATTCCCACAGTCGCGGCAAGGTAGCTGTCCGCCTTGAATATTTTTTTCAACGCGGTGTAAAAAAAGAAAATCGAAAAGCCAATATACGCGCTGAGAAGTATAAGCGGCGCAATAAAATAGTATTGCTCACCGAATATTCCAGGCTGCAGGCGCATGAGGAAGATTGCTGAAAAATTGCCCTGCCATATATTGTAGGTGTTAATCATTTCGTCGAAGGAGCATTTTACAACCGACGCGAAGGAGTGGGTTTCATTCCAGACCTGCACCGTCTCAGTCCCATAGTAATAGTCGTCAACGCTTGGGTGCGCGTACATGCCGATTACATACAGCGGTATGACCGATAGGATGAAACAGATGAGAATTATGTAAAAAATATTTTTTTTGGTTATTTTTTTGGTGAAGGATTTATTCATGGGAGCTCCTTGTGTTTGTGATATTAGTTTTTGACATGTATTATTATATTTTTTTTGAGGGGGATTGTAAATATTAGTTTGCATCAATTTGTCAGTCATAGTCGGGCAAATTGCCAAAGGAATATGGTGAACGAAAAAAAATGATTTAACTTATGCATTTTGCAAATCATAGAATGTCATCAGACATATAGAATAAATTGAATATTTTATGTAAATAATATTCCTCATGAAGCACAGAAAAGTATATTACTATGACAACGAGCTGGAGGATGAATTTTCCGGCATAAAGAGGAACACGATAACTGTCGGTGAAAATTACCGCTACAGCCACGGAAGGCTGTGGAAGGTGGCTGCGTGGGTGCTGTATCACATAATAATGACTCCGGCTGCCTTTATATACATGAAGCTCCGGTTCTGCATGAGGATAGAGGGGAAGGATAAGCTGTGCGGACTACGGGATGGCGGTGATGGCAGGTGCAGGCCGGCATTTTTCTATGGAAATCATACCCAGGTTCCGGGGGATGGTTACATTCCGGCATGCATAAGCTTCCCGAGGAAAGCCATCATACTGGCACACCCGGACAATGTCTCCCTCTATGGCACAAAAAATATCATGGAGATGCTGGGCGCCTTTCCGATACCTAATAAGCTCGGGGGCATGAAAAATTTCCTTGGGGAGCTTGAGAACTACATCGGCACGGGACACCCGGTTTTTATTTACCCCGAGGCACATATCTGGCCTTATTACACGAAAATTCGTCCTTTTAGCGAGAGCTCCTTCCGTTATCCGGTAATATATGACCGCCCTGCATTTTCTTTTACTATAACTTATCAGAAACACCTTTTCAGGACAAAAATCACAGTATATATCGACGGCCCATTCTATCCGGACACCACAATAAACCCAAGACAAGCTGCCGTGAAATTGCGAAATCAAGTGCACGATGCCATGACGGCGCGCAGTGAAAATTCCACCTATGAGAAAGTAGAATATATTAAGAATAAGTGATTTTACTATTGTCAGGCAACAAAGCGGATTGCGAATGTCCGCTTTACTTATTAATCTAAGGAGGCTCCAATGAATATCCTTTTCTGTGGCAATTCACGCGCCTTTGACGGCATCCTGATAGCTGTACTTTCTATAATAAAATATTATAAGGGGGAGCTTGTAATCTACATTATGACGGCAAACCTTCAGAATATGCGCGAAGATTATGCGCCGGTAAGCTGGCAGCAGGCGCGGCTTCTTGAGGATGTGATTTCGTGCGTGTGCCGGGAGAGCAGGGTCTTTCTGATTGACAAGACGAATGTATTCAGGGCTGAGCTTGCCGGGTGGGCTAACAGGGATACCATATACACACCTTATTCAATGCTTAGATTGTACGCGGACGATATTCTTGTGAACAAGCTCCTCTATCTTGATGCGGATGTGGTTGTATGCGATGACATAGAACGGCTGTATAATATGGATATTTCGGAGTTCGAGCTTGCAGGGGTGAGGGATTTCCTTGGAAGATGGTTTATTGAATATAATTACATGAACACAGGCGTACTGCTCTTTAACATGCCGGAATGCCGGAGGAGTAAGCTGTTTAAAAGGGCAAGGCGGATGTGCTGTGACAGAAAAATGTTCTTTCCCGACCAGACCTCGCTCAACCGGCTGTGCAAGAGGAAATTCTTTCTGCCGGAAAAATATAACGAGCAGAAGCGTTACAGACCTGGCACGGTGATACAGCATTTCTGTAAATCGCTCAGGATATTTCCGTATATACACACGGTAAATGTGAAACCATGGGAGATTGAGAAACTGCACAGTATCTATAAGCTTCATGCGCACGATGAGGTATTAGAGCAGTATGAGAAGATAAAAAATATAATACGTTAAACACGCTAAGTTTACAGAGCATGTTCTGTCTCCAATATAGTAGCGATTAGGTATATATAGATTATGGGAGGCAGAGAAATCAAATTTATTTGTATGTTAGATAATATATTTAAAACATTTATATGAATGTAAATTTTGCAGTGCAGCTGATTAAAAAGGGGATAATATATGGAAAACAATTTTTTGATTTTTATTACAATAATATTTCTGGTACTGTATTTTCCACGGCTGATTGGCTGGTTCGGGTGGATTTTTCCGCAGAAAAGCTTGAAGTGTGGGAGAAGGCACCGTTTTGCGCTCATTGTTCCGGCGCGCGATGAGGGCAGGGCGGTTCTGCCGCTTTTTAAGAGCATAGAGGAGCAGAGCTATAGTGCGGATTATAGTCTGTTCGACACCTACGTGGTTGTTAAAAATCCGCGCGACGAGGTGATTGGCTATGCGCGGGAGATTGGTGCGAAGGTGTATGTCGATGAGGAGCAGAAGAGCAAGGGTGACTGTCTTGATTACTGTATAAGGCATATTCTGGCAGCGGGAAAGAAGTATGATGGTTATATAATCGTCGATGCGGACTGCCGGCTTGATGTGGATTTCCTGGCAAATATGAACGATGCGCTTGCAAGCGGGGCGCAGGTGATAACGGGGCGGAAGCTGGTCGGAAATTATAGCATGGGTTATTTAAACAGCGCTTCAGAAAAAGTGGTAAATGCCATAACCTGTCAGAATGGTCTGGTATGGCCGATTATAGATGAACTAGGGAACAGGTACAAGAGCGCGCTCGGGCTCACCACTATGCCGATAACAACGGGAATACTTATAAGAGGAGATCTGGTCGAGGAGTGGGGCGGCTGGATTTACAGACAGACGCTCACGGAGGACATGGAGCTACAGCGTGACTGTGCGTGCAAGGGGATAAAGACCTTTCACTATTCATTTGCGAAGCTGTATCTTGAGGAGACACCATCGCATACGGACACCAATAGGAGAAGGACGCGCTGGATGACAGGAATGGTGGCGTCGGACAGGCTGTATTGCGGCAGACTTCTCGGGCGGCACGGAATAAGGGCGTTTGTGGACAACTACTATTTACTGTCGCTGTGGCTTGTGTATGCATACATCGGAACCTTGTCCGTGGCGTTAATATTCAACCTCATCACGCTCAGGCTATGGCAGGCTGCAGCGGCATTTTTGCTGATATACACCGCCTTTTTTGTCTTGTCCGTCATGGCGGTGCTGGCGGACTGGAAAAATATCAGGCTTTCATGGATGAAAAAACTGGAGCTTATGCTGATACACCCGTTTTTCTACATGGAATATATTTTCATCGTGGGGCGTGCGGTGCTTGGCGTGAATCCGAAAGGCTGGGAGAAAATCGGGAGGGTGCAGTATTGATGAATTATTTTAAGCTTGCATACACAACACCCGATGTGCTTGTGAAGATAAAGGAGGCGGAGAAAAGGGGGGATTTCAATGCACATCTTGACCCGGTAGATTACGGCAGCAGCCTTCCGGTCGATGAAAAATTTCCTTATATTCCGACGGGGGCTTTAAAGTTCCGGCAGGCATTGATACGCGCGTTTATAATCAAGCCGTTTATGTGGATTGTGAACCGCTTCATATTCCGCACGCGAATTTATAGCTTTTACCAAGAGGGTGAGGGAGAGTGCGGTGAAGATAATCATGGCATGATAATCACTTGTAACCACATAAACAAGCTCGATGCACTGGTGGTAGAATGGGCACTCAAAAGGAGTGGTGTGCTGCGGGGACGGCAGCTCAAGGTCATGGTGGCGGATTTTAACAATCGGAGGGGGCGGCTCGGTGAGTACATGAGGGCGTTCGGTATAATGCCGTTTCCACGGGGACACAGGCTGGTGAGACGGTTCAACGGTGCTGTGTCGTACTATCTTGGAAAAGGCGACTGTGTCCTCGTATTTCCAGAGCAGTCTGAGTGGTGGGGCTATGACAGACCGCGACCGCTGAAAAACGGTGCATTTTACTATGCCGTGAAAAATAATGTGCCTGTTCTTCCTCTTTTTATAACCTGCCGCGATGCAGGAGATACTGAACATTATGCGCGAAAAAAAACAGGCGGCGTGGAGAGAAGATATTTTGACGTGCATATATTGGACAGGATTGAGCCGATAGGAGACGGCATAAGCGACCACGACAGGATACGCATGCTGCGTGATGAAAACAGCCAACGATGGAAAAAAATTCTTGACTTTAAAAAAAATTAAAATTATAATAGTTCGAGGTCGAACAGTTCAGTATCAAACTGTTCGACCTCGAACAGTTTTTTGCTGAAGGTTAAGGCTTTTAACGGATAACCGGGCTATAGATAATGGCACTATGTCCGTTATGTATGGGTTTTTATCTAAGCCACATCATGAGGAAAGGAGCACGAGTTGGAAAAGAAACGCTATTTGGGGTTCGAGATTAAGAAGATGGACAACACTATTTTTCGTCAGCTGAAAAAGAAGCTGGTAGAGGCCGGCTTTGACGAGGTAACGGTAATGCATGGGCATATCCTTGGATATCTAAGCAGGCATAAGGATGTGGACGTGTACCAGAAGGATATAGGTGAGGAGTTCGGTATAGGCAAGTCATCGGTTACCAATATACTTCAGCTTATGGAGAGGAAGGGCTACCTGGTGTGCCGCACGGACGACAACGATGGACGCTGCAAGAAAATAGTTCTCACGCAAAAGGGCGAGGAGACACACGCTGCTACGGTGCGAGTCATCGATATGCTCCACGAGGAGCTTGAACAGAATGTCACACAAGAGGAAAAACAGGTCTTTTTGAATGTTATAGAGAAGATGAGAAAAAATATCAATGATATGAATAAGGAGGATGAACAGTGCTAAAGACATTAGGTGCTTATGTAAAAGAGTATAAGAGAGCATCCATCGCGACCCCTTTTTTTATGATTTTGGAGGTGCTTATGGAAATGCTCATTCCGTATCTGCTCTCATCACTTATCGACAATGGTGTTGAGAAGGGTGATATGGGCTACATACTCATGGTCGGCGGCTGCATGGTAGTGATTGCCATGGTCGGATTGTTTGCCGGAATCATGGGTGGTGTTTACGGAGCGAAGGCCTCAACAGGTTTTGCAAAGAATCTCAGAAAGGGTATGTTTGACAATATCCAGACCTACGCCTTTTCTAACATTGACAAGTTCAGCACAGCGGGACTTGTGACAAGACTTACAACGGACGTCACAAATGTACAGAATACATACCAGATGCTCTTAAGAATGTGTATGAGGGCACCGGTGAGCTTAATCTTTGCGATGATAATGTCATTTATCATCAGTCCGCGCATTGCATTTATATATCTTATCGCGCTTGTGATACTCTCATGTATTCTTGCCGTCATCATAGGACATGCGACCAAGTATTTCAATGCGGCATTTCCTAAGTACGATGAGCTGAACGCGAGTGTCCAGGAGAATGTATCGGCAATCCGTGTTGTCAAGGCCTATGTCCGTGAGGATTATGAGAAGAAGAAATTCAAGAATGCCAGCAACAATATCTACAGGATTTTTGTAAAAGCAGAAAAGACGGTTGCATACAACAACCCTGTTATGCAGATTACGGTATATACCTGTATCCTGCTTATAAGCTGGGTCGGCGCGAAGATGATTGTAGGCTCCGGCGGCGTGCTGCTCACAACAGGTAAGCTTATGAGCCTCCTGTCCTACTGTATGACAATTCTTATGAACCTTATGATGGTTTCCATGATATTTGTAATGATTTCGATGAGTGTGGCAAGTGCAAAGCGTATCGCAGAGGTGCTTGAGGAGAAGCCTGATATCACCAATCCTGATAACCCTTGCTATGAGGTAAAGGACGGAGAAATTGTATTTGAACATGTAAATTTCGGCTACAATAAGGGCGCCGACAAGAGAGTGTTAAATGATATCAACCTCACAATCAAATCCGGTGAGACAATCGGTATCATCGGCGGAACCGGAAGCTCCAAGTCAAGCCTTGTGAACCTTATAAGCCGTCTTTACGATGTGGATGAAGGTAGTGTAAAGGTCGGTGGCAGGGATGTAAGAGAGTATGACATTGAGACACTTCGTGATGAGGTGAGCGTTGTTCTCCAGAAGAATGTGCTTTTCTCAGGAACAATACTCGACAATCTTCGCTGGGGCGATAAGAATGCCACGGATGAGGAGTGCATGAGAGCATGTAGGTTAGCATGTGCTGATGAATTTATTGAGAAATTCCCGGACAAGTACAACACCTACATCGAGCAGGGTGGTACGAATGTATCGGGTGGACAGAAGCAGCGTTTGTGTATTGCCAGAGCACTTTTAAAGAAGCCTAAGATACTTATTCTTGATGACAGCACAAGCGCTGTTGATACTGCAACCGATGCGAAGATCCGTCATGCATTTGCCACGGAGATTGCGCAGACAACGAAGCTTATCATTGCACAGAGAATTTCAAGTGTTCAGGGTGCGGACCGCATAATCGTGATGGACAACGGACGTATCAACGGAATCGGAACACATGAGGAGCTGCTTGCTTCCAACGATATATACCGCGATGTATATGAGTCACAGACCGGAGGCAGCGGTGATTTTGATGAAAACGGAGGTGAAGCATAATGCCGGGACCAATGGGAGGAAGACCACCAAGAGGAGCGAAGCCTACAGTCGCTAATCCTGGAAAGGTATTTAAAAGAATAATAGGCTTTGTGGCTAAGAATTATCTGCTGCAGTGCATAGTGGTTCTTGTATGTATTGTACTCACTGTATTTTCTACGATACAGGGAACCATGTTTACGAAAACACTTATTGACCAGTATATTATGCCGTTGATGCAACAGGCCGTACCTGATTATACGGAGCTGCTCCACGCAATCATAAGAGTGGCATGCTTCTATGCGGTGGGTGTTATAGCAGCCTATGTAAATACAAGGATGATGGTTTATGTTACACAGGGAACCATGAGAAGCTTAAGGGATGAGATTTTTGTACACATGGAGTCCCTTCCTATAAAATATTTTGATACACATGCACACGGCGATATCATGTCAATCTACACCAACGATGTTGATACGCTCAGACAGATGATAAGCCAGAGTATCCCTCAGCTTATCAACAGCTCAATCACCATCATAGGTGTGCTGGCAAGTATGATTATCCTTAACATACCGCTTACACTGTTAACTCTTGTGCTTGTAGGTCTTATGCTCGTTGTCACCAAGAAGGCTACCGGAATGAGCGGAAAGTACTTCGTAAAGCAGCAGAAGAACCTGGGTGAGGTAAACGGCTTTATTGAGGAGATGATGGGTGGTCAGAAGGTCGTAAAGGTATTCTGCCATGAGGAGGAGAACATGGAGCGCTTCGACAAGATTAACGAAGAGCTCTGCGACAGTTCCTACAATGCGAATAAATTTGCCAACATCTTAGGACCTATCAATGCCCAGATTGGTAACATCAGCTACGTTATCATAGCTATAGCCGGAGGTGCGCTTGCACTCGGCGGAGTCGGCGGCTTTACACTTGGAGGTCTTGCAAGCTTCCTCACCTTCAATAAGAGCCTTAACATGCCTATCAATCAGGTGAGCATGCAGTTTAACAGTATCATCATGGCTCTTGCAGGTGGTGAGAGAATATTCAGACTTCTCGATGAGACACCGGAGGTTGATGATGGATATGTTACCCTTGTAAATGCAGTCAAGGATGGCGGTACAATCAAGGAGAGCGAAAAGCGTACAGGAATGTGGGCCTGGAAGCACTATCACAAGGACACAGGCATTACCGACTACAAGGAATTGAAAGGTGATGTGGTATTCGATGATGTGGATTTCGGTTACAATCCGGACAAGATAGTTCTCCATAACATAAAGATGTTCGCTGAGCCGGGACAGAAGATTGCCTTCGTAGGCTCCACCGGAGCAGGTAAGACGACAATAACCAATCTTATCAACCGCTTCTATGATATTCAGGATGGTAAAATCCGCTACGACGGAATCAACATCAACAAGATTAAGAAGAGCGATTTAAGAAAGTCCCTCGGAATAGTTTTGCAGGACACACATCTCTTTACCGGAACAGTCATGGAGAATATCCGCTACGGCAAGCTCGATGCGACTGATGAGGAGGTGTACGCGGCGGCTAAGCTTGCCAACGCGGACAGCTTTATCACCAAGCTATCCGATGGCTACAACACGATGCTCACCGGTGACGGTGCTAACTTAAGCCAGGGTCAGAGACAGCTTCTCGCAATCGCGAGGGCAGCAATCGCAGACCCGCCTGTTCTCATTCTTGATGAGGCTACCTCCTCAATCGATACGAGAACTGAGAAGATGGTACAGGATGGTATGGATAAGCTCATGCACGGCAGGACGACCTTCGTCATAGCGCACAGACTCTCAACCGTTAAGAACAGTGATTGCATCATGGTTCTTGAGCAGGGACGCATTATTGAGCGTGGTACGCATGATGACCTTATAGAGCAGAAGGGAAGATATTACCAGCTTTATACGGGAAATAGTATTGCGGGGTAAAATTGTATTTTATAGTGAAAAGGCTTTGGCATTATTGCCGGAGCCTTTTTTCGTAAATGAGCCATAATATTATACTAATATTCAGATGTGCTGTACAAATCCTCCGACATTTACTATAATACATGCATGGGACATAGGTGTCAGACCCCTGTCCCAGACTTGGGACAGG
>ULPZ01069682.1_pt1 | contig 10358 bp, 10 predicted proteins | sample 1953991 | NCBI WGS metagenome assembly ULPZ01 (sample SAMEA4835642, study PRJEB28245) | human gut metagenome | biome: gut microbiome; material: fecal sample | place: Denmark | collected 2008
TTGCAGCTTTAGGCGTTGGTTTTCCTTTTCGCGTACCTGGTATTTGTAGAGAGCATGCGAACGGCGGATGTCTTCAGTTACGGTGATTTTGTGAATGGAGTCACCCAATACCAGCGCCTGGTAGAGATGGCGGGCTGCTGCAATGGTTTTTCCTTGCGCCAATGTAATTTCTGCCAATCCTCTGGCGGCTGCCTCTTTGGCATAAAGAGTGCCGCAATCTTGTAGCTGCTGAAAGTACCATACGGCTGAATCTTTCATGCCTACATTGAAATAGTATCTGGCTGCTATGGAATAAATTCCACTTCGGTTAGGGCGTTCTATATCGTGTAGTGCTGCTTGTAATGGATAGTAGGCGTCTTTATAATTTCCAATGTTAATGTAGTAGCGGGCAATTTGACTTTGTATTCCATTCTCCAAATCTACTCTTTTTATAATTTTGCTCAACTGGTAGGATTTCTTGTAACAATAGAGTGAACTGTCTTGCTGCCGGAGATTTTGATAGGTACTAGCCATATCTCTGAAATTGTATATCATGCCTACGGTATCTTTGAGTATGAGGTTAGATTGCAGGCTGTGTTTAAACATATCGATTGCTTCTAGATACAGATTCTGATAATTGAACAACGTCCCCATCTGTGCATAAACCTTGCTTTTCACCTTCAGGTTTTCATTCTCCTGCATGGCGTCGAGTGCTTTTTCAAAATAATCCAGTGCCTGTGGCGCATCTCCCAGGTCCCTGTATACCCTCCCCGCATAGTAGTACGCCTCGGGCAGGTGCTTCTTGTCTCCTTCCCGTTCGTAGTACTCCACTACGGACAGGATGGCCGAGTCCGATGTATGGGTGATGTAAGCCTTGTCTTTGGCCTTGATGCAGAGCAGTCGGTAGTACATCTGCACGTCCTGCGGCTCCTGCTTCATTCCTTCGGCCAGCGACGCCAGCAGGGCTTGGGCGCTGTCGGGGTTGGCGGATGCCAGGCTGTCCGCAGTCGTCAGCACATGCGGGTAAGGTTTGCTGCCGCACGCACATAGCAGCGTCAGCAAGGCGGCCAAAAGATATATCTTCGCTTTCATGGCAGTAAAATTACGTAAAAAATCCGTGAGTCATTTGCTGTTTTGCCTGTAGTAATTACGAAAAGGTTTAAGTGGTTGAAAATGAGTTGTAATTTTTAGCTTATAGTAGCAATGTCTTTTGTCCTAACAGCATATTAAGTTTCTTTTTATCGATTGATTTATGCTATAATTTCCCAATGACCGCCTTTATTAGGTCCAATTCTCTTCACAACTCCAGTGTCTTGAAGGTGTTTAATATTAGTTGCTATCCAACGGCGAGATACTCCAATTCTTTCTGCTATCTCAGAAAGGGTAATATTAGGATTATTCCTAATCTCTGTAATGATTTGCAGTGTAGTTTCTGGTGCACTTTGTAGTGCAGTTTCTGGTGCACTTTGTAGTGCAGTTTTTAATGAACCACGTTTAGAAACTTTTAATGAGCCATCTTTATGTGCAATGTCAGCAATAATATTTCCAGCTGCTTCATGACATGGAATTGTTATTCTAAAAAAAGTTCGTTCTTCATCAGTAACTACATTAGCTCGTGGTGAACCATTATTCACCAAAACATTCTGAATAGTAGGAATACCAGTACTACGACCTTCAGTCAAATCGAGTTCTTTGAGATACTCTCCGAGTCTGCGATTACGATATCGCTTTGATACTAAGATTTCGCATCTTGAAATATCAGCTGCAGATATACTTCTATCAGGGCCGCCAACATTCTGTATAGTAATTCCTTGCGGTTCTATAGTGATAACCACTGGTTCCCATTCACGATAATCTCTATGATATAGTGAATTTGTTACACTCTCTTCCAATGCTTGATATGGATAGGAGAAGAACTTTTGGCTCCGGTTGCTATCCTTTGGCTTTATTATCGTCTGCATAACAAGCATGCGATTCAGGTATTCCAATGTTCTTTCAATAATCTGTGTAATAGAACCCTTGATAACTGGTCCTTCATATAAATTGTTTGGGTTATTCAATCTTCCTTCTGGGAAATATACTATTTCCACCTGTGTACGTTTGAAGAATTTGCTTGGGTCTTCGCAAAACATCATTGCTGCTACATTTCTAAGCATCCGATTTTCTTTGGGGCCAACATATAAATCCATTTGTTCCAGAATATTCTCTAAAGGTTTTGTGTATAATTCATTGGCAAGTTTACTGCCGACCTTAACCAAATATTCTCGTAACAGAAGTGTTGAAATATCCTCTACTTTAATATTGGGGTTTCCACGTTCGTCAAATGGAATACGACTTGCTAATTCACGTAATTCATCAAGAACTTCACCCTTGGCAATTATACTGCTCGTACCACTACGGATATAGAAATATTCCTTTGTTATACTTTTAGCTGTTATGTTTTCAGGGACAGAATATGGTCGGTTGATACCTGCAGGACACCATATGACAAGTACAACCTTACCATCAACCTCCTCCACACTCGTTCGAGGCATATAGTAAGGTGAAATTTTGTTATTGTAACCCACCATGTCTTGTAATATTCCATCTATCATTTCTGTGGGGATTCCATTCACAGGACGAATAGCTACTCCTGTTGCTTCGTCTGTATCAACACCAACTACGATGTAACCACCTCCCAGATCGTCAAAATCATTAGCAAAAGCACACACGCTATGGTATATGCTTGCCGGATTCCACCCTTTCTTAAACTCTATTCGGTTGGATTCTATCCTCTGCTTATTCAGAAGGTCCTCTATATTTATTGCAAGTGCCATATTTCTAATCTAACGTGAGTTCGAAATAAGAATAAATATATTTCATTGATAATTAGTGATATATCGATAAAAGTATTAAATTTATAGTGCTGAATTATAACATTTAAACGATTACCACTATGTTTCCAGAGTCTAAAATTACAGAGATTTATTGTATGGCTGATGATTTTTGCAAGGAATTTGCTTTGCAACAGGAAAAATATATGCTTGAGGACAAGAAGACCAGGCATCGTAATAAACCCAACCGTATGAGTGATGCCGAGATTATGGTTATTTAAATCCTGTTTCACTCCGGTGGTTTCCGTTGTTTCAAGCATTACTACAAGGAGTATGTCTGAACATAGCACAGATTGAACACTCAAGACATCGTTCATTCAATAACTTTATAGCCAACTCCTTGTCGGCTATCGCGGCATACTGCTTCTTTGAAAAGAAGCCCGCCATTGACGTGAATTTTGTCAATGACGGACAACTTGCTATTTTTTGATTTTATTTCGAACTCACGTTGAAATAGGTTCTCTCTACCCATTGCTTTACTGAAAGGATAAATCTGTTCAGCCCTGCTTCATTTTTAATTCCCTCGAATTCGGGGGAATTAAAATCTGGATTATACATTTCCTCCCATATTCCGAGAAATTCTATCGTGTTCTTGTTTCGCAGCCATTTTTCAATCAAGGCTCTCCCGTTTTCTTTCAGACTGTGCATATATCCTTACAAATTTTCGTCTCTTTCCTGCCCGCTTCCGGCATGCGGCTGACAGGTTGTGCGAAAACGGCGGGTAGGAGCCGGAAAGGCCTTTCGACCTACCCGAATCGCTTCTCAGACGTATCTGCTTCGTTACTCCTTCGAATAAAGGTACCCAAAAGCGAAGAAAGAACGAACAAGGAACGAAGAAGGAACGAACAAAACCCCTCTCAGGACGGCTTTGGGGGCAAAAAATGGGTGTACGGATATTTTATGTTTCGGGCGGAGGTGAGAACGGGAATGGGAAATTTCTTGATTTTGACAAATGGAGCGGGTGATGGAGAAGGGAAAGAAGAGGGAATGGTGGGATGAAAGCGATTGCCGGCAGGCATTTTTTAGACGCTGATGAGGCGGATTTAGCGGATGATGAAGATGGAGGACTGTCGATGGATAATCCTGCGTCCTTCGGCGGCCTGTCTATTGGCTTTAACTTCTTAGCTCGCTCCGAGGCGGGCGGTAACTCCTTCTAACTCCTTTTAACTCCTGCAGGCTTGGCATGCTGCAAAGCCTGCGGGCTACTTCTTCAGTGCCAGCCGTAGCACAAACCAGGCATGATGGGCCAGCGTGCTGAGCAGGCCGTAGTGATGGACCATGATGCGGAAGCGTTCGCGCAGGGAAGCGCGGCGGTTGCGGGTGGTCATGCCCTCGTCCAGGTAGTCGATGAGGGTGAGGTGGGTGTTATGCAGGGTGTGCGCCTGCTTCATGACGCGTATGCACCAGTCGAAGTCGGCCGAGAAGCGGTAGCGCAGGTCGTAGGGGCCGGCCAGCGTGCGGCGGGCAAAGAAGGCCTGGTGGCACACAAGCATGCCTTGCCGGAAGCTGCGCCAGGTCAGTACCTCGGGGGCGGAGAGTCGGCGCATGCGCACGAAGTGGCCCTCGCGGTTGACGAGGGCGGTCTCGCCGTACATCACGTCGGGCAGGGTGGTGGCGGTGTGCAGGCTGTGTACCATCTGTTGCAGGGTGTCGTCCTCGTGGAAGCTGTCGCCGGCATTGAGGAAGCACACGTAGTCGCCCGTGGCCAGTGCCAGTCCCTTGTTCATGGCGTCGTACAGGCCGTGGTCGGGCTCGCTGACGAGGCGTGCCACGCGTTCCTTGTAGCGGCCGATGATGCTGAGGGTCTTGTCGGTGGAGGCACCGTCGATGATGATGTATTCCACGTGGTGGTAGGTCTGCGCGATGACGCTCTGCAGGGTGTCTTCGATGGTGGCTTCGGCGTTGTAGCAGACGGTGATGATGCTGAAGGTGGGCGTGAGATGGCTATGCATAGCTTCCTGTATAATTTGGCGGCAAAGATATAGCTTTTGGTGGAAAGTAGCAAGGTGGAACGGCGGATAAGCCAAACTATTGGTCTCATTTGCTTGTTATTCCGATTTTTCTGCCTAACTTTGTGTGGGACAATCAGGTTTTGCCAATACAAAACCTGTAGAAGTTAAGAAGTTAAAAGGAGTTACCGTCCGCCGGGGCGGACTGGGGGGTTAAAGGCCGATAGAAGGCATGTTGGCAGTCGTGTATCGGTTTGACTCCTGGATGTTTTGATTCCTTGACTTCGTGACTGATATTTGTTTGCAAGGCTTGAAGAAATCGTTGCAGGCCATAGAATGGGCAACTTTCGGCTTTGTCGAGGCTTGAAGGAGTTAGAGAAGTCAGAAGAGGTTATCGCCCGCAGAGCGGGCTGAGAAGTTAAAGCCACTGGCAGAGAGGAGGGCAGGTTACTCCGTTGCGGAACTATTGGCTTTAACTTCTAACGAAGCGTAGCGAAGTAATAACTTCTGTAACTTCTTAACTTCCGGAAGAAAATTAAAACAGAAACTTGAGTAAAGCATAGGTTCAATGAGACGGCTTCATATCGTAGAAGAGATTCGTAAGGCGATGCATCGGGTAGCTCCGGGTGCGAAGACCATACTGTATGGCAGCGAGGCGCGTGGCGATGCCCGGCCGGACAGCGACATAGACCTGCTGGTGCTGGTGGAGGGAAACCGGCTTAGCGTGGCCGATGAAGAGCGGATTATTGCTCCTCTTTATGACATAGAGATAGAAACCGGGGTGGCCATCAATGCCCGCGTCATGCTGAGGCAGATGTGGGAGAATTTCCCCATCCGTACCCCGTTCCGTGTAAACGTAATCAATGAAGGCATCGTGCTATGAAGGAAGAGCTGACACAGGAGAATATGGATGCGTTGGCTGCCTACCGCTATCAGCGTGCCAGGGAGACGCTGGCCGAGATTGTCGGGCTGAAACAGCTGGGATATTACAATACGGCGGTGAACAGGTTGTATTATGCCTGTTATTATGCGGCGGTGGCTCTCCTGATAAAGCAGGGCATCAATCCGGGCACTCATGCGGGCGTAAAGCAGATGATAGGCATGCACTTCGTGGCTACGGGGCGTTTGTCGCGTGAGATGGGGCGTGCGTTTTCATTGTTGTTTGAGCGCAGACATAGCAGTGACTATGACGACTTTGCCTATTCCACCGCAGAAGAGGTCGATGAACTGTTTCCCAAAGCTACCGCTTTTGTGGAAGCGGTGGGCGAGTTGCTGAAGCAATAGTGCTGGCAGTGGCCGGTTTGTGCGCGGGGCAGGCAGGTGATGGCTACTGCTGCCCGTAGGGCCTGACGCTGAGGGTCAGGCGTTCGTTCCAGTCAGTTTATTATACAGTTCAATGTATTTCTTGGCTATGGCGCTTTCCGAATAGCAGGAGGCGGCTTTGCGGGCGGCCTGTTCGGCCAGGCTGTTGTAGTCGGGCTCGTTCAGCAGCCAGTAGATGCCGTTGGCAAAGTCGTCGGCAGAGCGGTAGCGGGCCACGTAGCCGTTGTGCAGGTGGTCTATCATTTCGGGGATGCCGCCCACGTTGAAGCCCACACAGGGCGTGCCGCAGGCCATGGCCTCCATGATGGTGTTGGGCAGGTTTTCTTCGAGCGAAGGGGTCACGAAGAGGTCGACGGCGTTGTAGATGTCGACCATCTGGCGCTCGTTGCTTACGAAGTCGAGCGGATAGACCTGGAAGGGCAGCATGCTGGCCAGCTGCTGCGACTGGTTGCCGAAGACCACGACGCCCAGCTGTTCGCGCAGTTCGGGGTGTTGCTCGGCCAGCAGGCGGCACGAGGCTATGAGGTAGTCAATGCCCTTGCGCTTGTCGGTTATCTTGACCGAACCGAAGAGCAGCAGCCTGCGGTCCTGGGGCAGGCGGCACTTCAGGCGTGCGGCGGCCTGGTCGTGGGGCCTGAAGAGGTTGGTGTTGATGGGGTTGGGGATGGACACGACGGTCTGTCCCTGCAGGAGGGCGCTGCGGCGTGCCTGCTCTTCGAGCCAGTGGCTGCACGTGACGAAGGTGATGGGGTGGCTGGCGTAGAGCTTCTGCTTCTTGCTGAAGACCCGGTAGGACAGGTCCTTGCGGCCGCCTCCGCCGTAGAGGAAGGGGCAGTGGTGGCAGTGGGTGTGGTACTTGTCGCACTCGCGGGCGTGGTGGCAGATGCCGGTGCAGGGCCACATGTCGTGCATGGTCCAGACAACGGGTTTGCCCGAGGCGAGAATCTTTTCGAGGTTGCGCAGCGAAAGCATGCCCTGGTTTATCCAGTGCAGGTGTATGATGTCGGCCTCCTTGAACTCGGGCAGCAGGGTGATGTCGGTGCCAGTGTTGGCTATGTCGACGGCAAAGAGGTTGTTCTTCTTGAAGCGGTTGGCGCGCCAGATGACGGTACGCTCCCACACGAATTTCCACACCAGCATCCAGTTGTGCTTCAGCGAAAGGACGCTGATTTGGTCTGTCTGCTTGTCGCGCACCAGCAGTCGCGGTTTAATACCGTTGTTCTTCAAAGCCTCCATCAGCCGGCTGGCGGCTATGGCAGCCCCTCCGTATCGTTCGGATGTATTTACCAGTAATACTTTCATCTCGCGCAAAGTTTTGGCAAAAGTACTGCTTTTGTCGGTTACTGTTTATATTTTCAGCGTTTTTTTGGCCGTTTGTGGCCGAAAGGGTGTATCTTTGCATCAGTAGACAGACCTTTTGAAATATGGGAGAAAAAGTAATGAAATGGTTCGGCATGCTTTGGCAGAGCCTGCTGAGCGTGGTGAAGATAGTGCTGCAGTCGAAGCTGGTGACCCGCCTGCCGGGGCATTTCAGCAATCCCGACGAGCTGCTGATACTGGCTAACGGGCCTTCGCTGAAGCGGACGGTGGAGGAGTCGGCCGACTTTGTGCGCGGCAAGACGCTGCTGGCCGTGAACTTCTGTGTCACTTCGCCCATGTTCGAGCAGCTGAAGCCTGAGTTGTACCTCATTGCCGACCCTCTCTTCTGGATTGTGCCCGAGAAGCGCGAGCAGCTGTTTCGCACGATGGCCGAGAAGACCACCTGGGACATGAACTTCCTGGTGCCGGCACGTGCGCTGAAGAACAAGGAGTGGCAACCGCTGCTGGCGGGCAATCCGCACATCAAGCTCTACATCTACAACACGACGCCCATTGAGGGCTTCCAGGGCTTCTGCAACTGGATTTTCTCGAAAGGCTGGGGTGTGCCCAGGCCGCACAACGTGCTCATACCGTCGATAGCCATGGGCATCCGCCTGCCATTCAAGAAGATATACCTGGCGGGGGCTGACCACTCGTGGCTGCCCGAAATCACGGTGACGGACGACAACGTGGTGCTGATGCACCAGAAGCACTTCTACGACCAGAACAAGTCGAAGGCGGCCACCGTGACACAGGAGAACCTGCACAGTGCACGGCTTTACACCATTCTCTACCACATGTACGTGGCTTTCAAGTCGTACTTCGTGCTGGAGGACTATGCGCGCAGCCGGGGCAAGGAGGTCATCAACGTGACGCCGGGCAGCTATATTGACGCTTTTAAACGCATGAAGATATGAAAGACGGAATCATCATTCAGGCTCGCACCGGGTCGACCCGGTTGCACAACAAGATACTGCTCCCCTTCTATGGCGAGCAGCGCATCATCGACATCCTGATAGCCAACATCAAGGCGGCGTGTCCGGGCAAGGAAGTGGTGCTGGCCACCACCAGCCGCAGCCAGGACGACGTGCTGGAGGAAGTGGCGCGCCAGGCGGGCATAGCCTGCTTCAGGGGCGATGAAGACGATGTGCTCGACCGCTTTGTGCAGGCGGCGGAGGCCTTCGGGCTGGAGCGCATCATACGGGTGTGCTCGGACAATCCGTTCCTGCGCCCCGATACGTTCCAGGTGTTTTTCGACGCCTATGACCGTGAGCCGGCCGACTATATTGCCTACGGCTTTGCCGATGGGCGTCCCACCATCAAGTCGCACCTGGGGCTGTTTGCCGAGTTTACCACGGCGGATGCCTTGCGGAGGGCGGCTGCGCTGACGCAGGAGAAGCTCTACCGTGAGCACGTCACCATCTACCTCTACACCCATCCGCAGGAGTTCAAGGTGAGGCTGCTGCCCCTGCCCGATGAACTGGAGGGCAGACTTGACTTGCGCTTCACGCTCGACACGATGGACGACTTCGTGCTGCTGCAGCAGTTGTATGCCACCTGGTATGAACAGACCGACCACAGCGTGCATGCCCTGCTGAAACTGGTGGAGGCACACCCTGACTACCGCGCGAAGATGCTGGAGAATATTGCACGCAACGAGAAATAAATTGCAGCGGTTAGCGGTTAGTGGTAAGTGATAAGTGACCATTCGGGTAGGCACTCACCACTAACTACTCACTACTCATCACTTGTTACTTATTACTCATCACTAACCACTGACCACTAACCACTTAAAAAAATGAGTACTTACATCATAGGAGAAATAGGGCAGAACCACAACGGTTCTGTCGACATAGCCAAGCTGATAGTCGACTTGGTTTCGCGTCCGGTGCGCGAGGAAGTGTTTGGCATTGACCTGAAACCCATGGATGCGGTGAAGATGACAAAGCGCGACCTGACAGAAGAGCTGACGGACTCGCAGATGAACCGTCCGTATGATTCGCCCCACTCGTTTGGGCGTACCTACGGGGAGCACCGTGCTTTTCTGGAGCTGACCGACGAAGAACATTACGAGGTGTACAAGCATGCCAAGGCCCTGGGGCTGGACTTTGTGGAGACACTGTGCTCCAAGGGCTGCCTGTCGCTACTGAAGCTGTTCACGCCCGACAGGTTGAAGGTGGCCAGCCGCGACCTGACCAACCTGCCGCTGCTGGAGGCCATGGCCGAGACGAAGATTCCCATGATTCTGTCTACCGGCATGGCGGGACACAAGGAGCTGGACGATGCGCTGGAGGTCATCACGCGCTATCACGACCAGATAGCCATCCTGCACTGTGTGTCGCAGTATCCCACACATCCTGACAACCTCAACCTGAAGACTATCACTTACCTGAAGAAGCATTACGGGCAGTACACCATCGGTTTCTCCGACCATACCATCGGCATTGCCGCGCCGGTAGTGGCCGTGGGCATGGGGGCGGAAATCATTGAGAAGCACGTCACCATTGACCGTCGCATGAAGGGTACCGACCAGCAGGGCTCACTGGGTCCCGACGGAGTGAACCGCATGATTCGCGACATCCGCATTGCCGAACGCTGGATGGGACAGGAGGAACTCTACATTGACCCGGCTGTGGCTGCGGCCAAGGTGAAGCTGGAGCGCTCCATCGCTACGCGGCGCGACCTGCATCCGGGCGACGTGATAGCCGAGGAAGACCTGCACCTGCTCAGCCCGGGCGACGGCTATAAGTGGGCGGAGCGTGGCAGCGTGGTGGGCCACCGGGTGAAGAACTTCATTCCGCGCAACGAGATTGTTTATCCGAAGGATGTGGAGTAAACAATACTTCGGTAAATTTTTACCGATAAATTAAAATTA
>ULPZ01004118.1_pt1 | contig 10305 bp, 10 predicted proteins | sample 1953991 | NCBI WGS metagenome assembly ULPZ01 (sample SAMEA4835642, study PRJEB28245) | human gut metagenome | biome: gut microbiome; material: fecal sample | place: Denmark | collected 2008
CCTGGGATAGGGGAGCTGCCCGCAGGGCTGAGGGGTACGTTGTTCAGCGTTCTGTGCTTCCCATTTCCTCCAAGTTCTTCCTTGCATCCTCATTTCCCAGCTCAGCCGCCTTTTGGAAGCACTCCTGTGCCTGCTGCTTGCGGCCCAGCATGTAGTAGGCCACGCCCAGGGTGTTCCATTTGCGCTCATCGGCCAGAGGCTGGAGCAGGTCGGCAGCTGCCTGGTATTGCTTGGATTCTATAAGGACGACGGCCCGGTTGATGGCCTCGGCCCCGGTGTCGGGCACTGCCTCGTAGTAGACCTGTATGTAGCCCGAGTTACGCTGGCTGACGAAGACGTTCCGTGCCAGGTAGCGGTAGGGCTTTCCGCCATTGAGCCTTCTCAACAGCTGTTCGCGACGGTTGACGTCGGACGTCTGGTCGATGATGCGCAGCATCTCCTCGCGCTCGGCCAGGTCGCTCTCGTCGATGACATCGCGCAGGTCGGCCCAAGCCTCGCCGCCGTTGATGACCTCGTAGACCTCGGCAGGCATGGGCACCTGCTTGTCAACATATTCTTTGAGTGCCTTGGCACGTTGGCCGGCCAGGCGGTTGTTGAAGGCAACGGGGCCTTCGGGCGATGCCAGACCGATGATGACTATCTTGGCCACGCTCGATGTGGAGTCGGCCTGTATGCGTTGCATCATGCTGACTATCTTCTGCAAGGTTTCCCGGTTGTTCATGTAGTCCTCGCGCAGGTCGTACTTGTTGATGGGGAAGTGCACGTAGAGGGCACCCTTCATCTTGCGCAGGGGTACGGCAGGGTTATAGGGCCGGTAGTCCTCGATGGGGTGCAGGATGGCCTCGCGCTCGGCTATCTGTTCGGCCACGCTGAGGCGCGGTGCCAGCAGTCGGGGCATGGGCACGAAGGGACGCACGTAGCGGGTGGTGGCCAGCGTCTGTGCGGGCAGGGTCTCTGCGTCGCAGCAGCCCTCGCGCTCGCGACCCAGGCTGAGGGTCAGCTCGCCCTGCTTCATCCACGGCTCAACGGGCACGGTGGCCTGGTAGGTCATGGTCTCGTCGGCACGGTAGACGGTGGGGCGTGCCTGTCCGGCTAGGTGTGCGGCGCGGTCGTTGTACTTCTTGTTGCGTGTTCCGGCAAATTCCACGGTGCTCAGGTTGAGGGTGTCGCCAGCGGCCGAGCAAAGGCGGGGCGTGACGAGCAGGCGGTAGTCGCTGCCGGGGCGGGCGTCGCCCGCGCTAAGGGGAAAGCTGATTTGCACCTGTGTGCTGTCTTTCCAGACGATGCTGAGGCTGTCGGTGGGCAGTGCCACGGCACAGGCCGGAACCATACAGAGCAATAGGGGAAGAATATGAGGAGACATATTGGTTAGTGGTTAATGGTTAGTGATAAGTGGTTAGTGGTTAGTGATAAGTGGTTAGTGATAAGTGGTTAGTGGTTAGTGGTTAGTGATAAGTGGTGAGTGGTAAGTAGTAAATGATTCGCTTATTTACCATTTATCATTTATCATTAACCATTATTTAATGATATATATAAGCGACACCGCTGCCTTGGTGGGCATGAGCTTGACCTTTTGGTCGCTGCCTACCTTGTCGCCGCAGGTGGCGCATTCGTACTTGTCGTAGTCCACGTAGGCGGCTCCGAAGCCTATTTCGGCTTCGATGCTCCAGCGGTTGTTGAGAATCCAGTGGTAGCCGTAGCCTATGCCGGCACCGAAGAGGTCGCCCTGGAAGCGGTAGTCCTTCAGCTCGTCGAATAGTCCGAAGGTGAACTGGACGTTTCCGGCGTTGAAGTGGCTGTAGATGGGGTGCACGCCGATGAAGTGTCCGCCAAAGGGCGCACAAAACCAGTAGCGGTACTCGGGTTGTATCCAGAGGTGTCGCCACTTCTTGTTGTCGCTGAATGTGAATGGATTCCATGAAAGGGCAAGGGCTACGGTGGATTTCTTTCCTACCTTTAGCTCCGGCTCAATGTTGAACGATGCAGTACCCCACTTCACAAGGTCGGTCTTCAGTGCGAAGTCTTGCGCCATGATACTCTTGGCGGCAAATGGGGCATACATGATGAATAATAGTATAATCAATCGTTTCATGTATCGTGGATGTCGTTAAGTAATTTAAGTCAAATCTATCAGTGGCGTTCGTGTCGGTCGAATGCCGTTAGTCTGGTTGTACGTCCTGATTTTTGCTTCCCGGCTTTATCCCCTTTTGCCGGTTAGTGCTGAAATAAGACGTAACAGTCGCGCCTGATGTGCAAATAGTATATCCTGATGTCAAGTGGATTTGTAGTAACCTCTGCGCTCAGTGCCCCTGTTTGTATTTTTCTGGCCAAAGATATGAAATATTTTTATAGCATCTGTACAGCAATTTGTGTTATATAACATATTTTAGGACGTCGCTGATAGTCTCGTGTGTGATGCTTTGTAGCTATTTGGTAGATAATAGTGTAATTGCAGCTTGGCGGTTCTTGTTGTTACTTTTCTTGGCTTTTGTTCTTCTTTTTATCTTTTCTTCATGTAGCCGATTGTACGGGTATGTGTGTTAAGCCTTTTTGTGCGGTCGGTGGTTGACGGGGCGTTCATTGTAGCGTTGCGTGCTCCGTTATATTCTTTGTATGCAAGAATATTTACAAATTGTTGCTTTTGGAGGCGTACCCATGAGCAGGTGAAAAGGGAATATGCGGGTTTAGGATGGCCTGTATGGGCAGTGGCTTTTGTACCTACCTGAGACGTATTTCAGTCGTATTTTGTTCGTTCTTCCTTCGTTCAAAGGTACCCGTATTCGAAGAAAGAACGAAGAAGGAACGAAGGAGAAACGGAGCAAAAGGCTTCTGGAGGGGGAGAGGGGTGTTGTTTTGGAGGAATGTGATGCTTGGTGTCTTCGGATGGGGCGGGGGGTGCTTTTTCTGCGTATGTACGCGTTCGGGAATTTTGACAGATGGGTTAGTTGGGGCACACGGATGACGCGGATGGGACGGATGAACGCGGATAAAGAGTTTTTTCGCCGCTGTACTACAAGGTCTTTGACTTAGATCCCGCATCGAGTGCGGGATGACCATGCGGGTGGTAAGTGGAAACACTAATCGCTGAATAACGTACCCCTCAGCCCTGCGGGCAGCTCCCCTATCCTAGGGGAGCAGGACCATGCGGGAAGGAAGCGAAAACACTAACTGCTAACCACTGACCACTAACCGCTGTTGAAGGGCTGTCATCCCGTGCTTGACACGGGAACTTAGTAGAGACGTGGCGTGCCGCGTCTCATGCTCCGATTGATTGGATGGATTGATTGTGTCGGAGAAAAAAACGGTATGAATCCTGTAGCAAATGCGGGATGACCATGCGGGCGGTAAGCGGAAGTGCTAACCGCTGAATAACGTACCCCTCAGCCCTGCGGGCAGCTCCCCTATCCTAGGGGAGCAGGGTCATGCGGGAGGTAAGCGAAAATGCTAACCACTAACCGTTGACCGCTGTTCTACTGCTTTTTGTAGAGGTGCGATAGACGGACTCTTGTCTGTCGGTATATATAACTTGCTGGTTTCTTCGCTCATTATAATATGTATAGTCTGGTCTTTCGCCCGTGCGATGGAAATTACCGGTGTCGTCCGTTTGTTTTTATGCCGATTAGTGCTAATTTTGCTTGGTGTATTGGGCTAAGGTTATGGCTTTGGCTGTGACAATGAATGTGTAACGCTGACGTGCGGCTGATGGCGGCATGCGGCATAAAAAGAAATAATGATATGGAAAATCAAGGAACAGAGAACGGACAGTTGCAGATTGAACTGAAGGATGAGGTGGCACAGGGTATTTATGCCAACCTGGCTATTATCTCGCACTCCAGCTCGGAGTTTATATTGGATTTTATCAGGGTGATGCCGGGATTGCCGAAGGCGGGAGTGAAGTCGCGTCTGGTGCTGGCGCCTGAGCATGCCAAGCGGCTGCTGCGTGCGCTGGAAGATAATATTGCAAAATATGAGCGGACTTTCGGGCCTATCCGTATGCCGGAGGAACAGCAGATGCCGCCGATGATGAATATCAAGGGGGAGGCGTGAGCTGATGGTGAGTGATTGATGGAAGGTGTAAAAGCAAGCGCGAGGTCGCCTGTAGGGTGACTTCGGAAGGTGAAGTTTGGTGGAATGCCAAACTAATAGCTATTTTCCATAGAGGTGTATTGAGTTTTGCATCCAGGCTGGTTTGTTGGCTAAGGGGCTTTGGTGCTTTGGAAACTTATAAATATGACATCTTTGTTACTCTGTGTTCTCCGTGGTGAACTGCTCTCGGGGTGACTTTTGCTATGTGAAACAAAAAAATAATTGTAGTGCATTGATAATTCAAATGTTATTTGTATCTTTGCAGCCCGAAAAGTGTATCTACGAATTAATGTAAACATAATATATAACTAAAAACAATTAAAATGCCTACAATTCAGCAATTAGTAAGAAAAGGACGTGAGGTATTGGTAGACAAAAGTAAGTCCCCTGCCTTGGATTCTTGTCCTCAGAGACGTGGCGTTTGCGTGAGAGTGTACACAACCACTCCGAAAAAGCCTAATTCAGCTATGCGTAAAGTAGCTCGTGTTCGTTTGACTAACGGTAAGGAAGTTAACTCCTACATTCCGGGTGAAGGTCACAACCTGCAAGAGCACTCTATCGTATTGGTACGTGGTGGCCGTGTGAAGGACCTTCCGGGTGTTCGTTATCACATTGTTCGTGGTACATTGGATACAGCCGGTGTTGCAGGTCGCTTGCAGAGACGTTCTAAGTATGGCGCTAAGCGTCCGAAACCGGGTCAGGCTGCTCCCGCTAAGAAAAAATAAATAAAATCAGCCCGTAAATCTATTAATAATATAGTAATAAACTGACGTTTTAGTTTGTGGGAGATGCTAAAGGTTGAGTAAATTCTCCGGAGGGAGAGTTGAAGACGACAGAAGTAAACAACCAAGAACGAAAAACATTATTCATTCAGACAAATGAGAAAAGCAAAACCAAAAAAACGCGTTATCCTGCCGGATCCCGTGTTTAATGATGTGAAAGTTTCCAAGTTTGTGAACCATCTGATGTATGATGGCAAGAAGAATACTTCATACGAAATCTTCTATGCTGCACTGGAAACCGTGAAGAACAAGATGCAGAACGAAGAGAAGTCTGCACTGGAGATTTGGAAAAAAGCTTTGGACAATGTGACTCCTCAAGTGGAAGTGAAGTCTCGCCGTGTAGGTGGTGCCACTTTCCAGGTTCCTACTGAAATCCGTCCGGATCGTAAGGAGTCTATTTCAATGAAAAACTTGATTATTTTTGCTCGCAAGCGTGGTGGTAAGTCAATGGCTGACAAGCTGGCTGCCGAAATCATGGATGCCTACAACGAACAAGGCGGTGCCTTCAAGCGTAAGGAAGACATGCACAGAATGGCTGAGGCTAACCGCGCATTCGCTCATTTCAGATTCTAATACTATAAGAAGCTAACCTCAGTAAGATTAAAAACTTAAAGTAAAAGGAATTTAGAAAATGGCAAAGCAAGATTTACATTTGACTCGTAATATCGGTATCATGGCTCACATTGATGCCGGCAAGACAACAACTTCTGAACGTATCCTGTTTTATACAGGTCTGACTCATAAGATTGGTGAGGTGCACGATGGTGCAGCTACCATGGACTGGATGGAGCAGGAGCAGGAACGTGGTATCACTATCACTTCTGCTGCTACCACTACTCGCTGGAAATATGCGGGCAATACTTATAAAATCAACTTGATTGATACTCCGGGACACGTTGACTTTACTGCCGAGGTTGAGCGTTCGCTGCGTGTACTCGACGGTGCTGTGGCTGCTTACTGTGCGGTAGGTGGTGTTGAGCCCCAGTCTGAGACTGTATGGCGCCAGGCCGACAAGTACAACGTTCCTCGTATCGGTTACGTGAACAAGATGGACCGTTCGGGTGCCGACTTCTTTGAAGTAGTTCGTCAGATGAAGGATGTACTGGGTGCTAATCCGTGTCCGGTTGTAATTCCTATCGGTGCTGAAGAGAACTTCAAGGGTGTAGTTGACCTGATTAAGATGAAAGCCATCCTGTGGCACGATGAGACAATGGGAGCCGACTATGACATAGAGGAAATCCCTGCCAACCTGGTAGACGAAGCTCAGGAGTGGCGCGAGAAGATGCTGGAAACGGTAGCTGAGTATGACGATGCTCTGATGGAGAAATTCTTTGATGATCCTTCTACCATCACTGAAGAAGAAATCTTGCGCGGTCTGCGTGCTGCCACACTGAAGATGGACATCGTTCCGATGCTCTGCGGTTCTTCGTTCAAGAACAAGGGTGTGCAGACTTTGCTGGACTATGTATGTGCTTTCTTGCCTTCTCCGCTGGATACTCCCAACATCATCGGTACGAATCCTTCTACCGGTGCTGAGGAAGACCGTAAGCCCGATGAAGATGAGAAGACAGCTGCTTTGGCATTTAAGATTGCAACTGACCCATACGTTGGTCGTCTGACGTTCTTCCGCGTATATTCCGGTAAGGTAGAGGCGGGTTCTTATATCTACAACAGCCGTTCAGGTAAGAAGGAACGTGTATCTCGCTTGTTCCAGATGCACTCTAACAAGCAGAATCCTGTTGAGGTAGTTTCTGCCGGTGATATCGGTGCCGGTGTAGGTTTCAAGGATATCCGTACGGGTGATACACTGTGTGATGAAGAAGCACCTATCGTACTGGAGTCTATGGACTTCCCCGATCCTGTAATCGGTATCGCTGTAGAGCCCAAGACTCAGAAGGATATGGACAAGCTGTCTAACGGTTTGGCCAAGCTGGCTGAAGAAGACCCGACATTTACAGTTAGAACTGACGAGCAGACCGGTCAGACGGTTATCTCGGGTATGGGTGAGCTTCACTTGGATATCATCATCGACCGTCTGAAACGTGAGTTCAAGGTAGAATGTAACCAGGGTAAGCCCCAGGTTAACTACAAGGAAGCCATCACGAAGACTGTTAACCTGCGTGAGGTTTACAAGAAGCAGTCGGGTGGTCGTGGTAAGTTTGCCGATATCATTGTAAACGTTGGTCCGATTGACGAGGATTACAAGGAAGGCGGATTGCAGTTCGTTAACGAAGTTACCGGTGGTAACATTCCTAAGGAATTCATTCCTTCTGTACAGAAGGGCTTCCAGACAGCCATGAAGAATGGTGTGTTGGCAGGCTTCCCGATGGACAGCATGAAGGTTACGCTGCTTGACGGTTCTTTCCACCCGGTTGACTCTGACCAGTTGTCATTCGAAATCTGCGCTATCCAGGCTTACAAGAATGCTTGCTCTAAGGCCGGTCCTGTGCTGATGGAGCCTATCATGAAGCTGGAAGTTGTGACTCCGGAAGAGAACATGGGTGATGTAATCGGTGACTTGAACAAGCGTCGTGGACAGGTAGAAGGTATGGAGTCGAGCCGTTCGGGTGCACGTATTGTGAAAGCAATGGTGCCTCTGGCAGAAATGTTCGGCTATGTAACCGCCCTGCGTACCATCACTTCAGGTCGTGCTACTTCGTCAATGTCTTACTCTCACCACGCTCAGGTATCTACTTCGATTGCCAAGGCTGTGCTGGAGGAAGTTAAGGGTCGCACTGATTTGCTTTAATTGAAATAAACAAAGTCCGCAGGTTAGCGTATGACTCTTAACCTGCGCGACTTTACTTATTATATTATTTACAATAACATTTAATTAGAAATGAGTCAAAAAATTAGAATCAAACTGAAATCTTACGACCACAACTTGGTTGACAAGTCAGCTGAGAAGATTGTAAGAACGGTGAAGACAACGGGCGCCATCGTTAGCGGTCCAATTCCTCTTCCTACGCACAAGCGTATCTTTACCGTAAACCGTTCGACTTTCGTAAACAAAAAGTCGCGTGAACAATTCGAACTCTCTTCATACAAGAGACTGATTGACATCTATAGCTCAACTGCCAAGACTGTTGATGCTCTGATGAAGCTGGAGTTGCCGAGTGGTGTGGAAGTAGAAATCAAAGTCTAAAAATTTAAATTATTAGTGAAATGCCAGGATTATTAGGAAAAAAAATCGGAATGACATCCGTTTTCAGTGCCGAGGGTAAGAATGTACCATGCACTGTTATCGAAGCAGGTCCTTGTGTTGTTACTCAAGTGAAAACCGTAGAGAAAGATGGTTATGCAGCAGTTCAGCTGGGTTTCCAGGACAAGAAGGAAAAGCATACTACAAAACCTCTGATGGGTCACTTCAAGAAAGCCGGAGTAACACCTAAGAGACACTTGGCTGAGTTCAAGGAATTTGAAAATGAATTGAATCTGGGTGATACAGTAACTGTAGAGCTGTTCAATGACGCTGACTTTGTAGATGTAATCGGTACATCGAAGGGTAAGGGCTTCCAGGGCGTTGTGAAAAGACATGGTTTTGGCGGTGTGGGCCAGACTACTCACGGTCAGCATAACCGCGCACGTAAGCCGGGTTCTATCGGTGCTTGTTCTTATCCTGCAAAGGTATTCAAGGGCATGCGTATGGGCGGCCAGCTCGGTGGCGACAGAGTAACTGTTCAAAACCTGCGAGTATTAAAAGTAATTGCGGAACACAACTTGCTGTTGATCAAGGGTTCTGTTCCCGGTTGCAAAGGTTCAATCGTAATAATTGAGAAATAATGGAAGTTAACGTATATAACATTAAAGGTGAAGACACCGGGAGAAAGATTACGTTAAACGAGTCTATCTTCGGAATTGAGCCCAATGACCATGCTATCTACCTGGATGTTAAGCAGTATATGGCTAACATGCGTCAGGGTACTCACAAGTCGAAAGAAAGAAGCGAGATTAGCGGTTCTACCCGCAAGATTGGTCGCCAGAAAGGTGGCGGTGGTGCACGTCGTGGTGACTTGAACTCACCGGTACTGGTAGGTGGTGGACGCGTATTCGGTCCTAAACCCAGAGATTATGGCTTCAAACTGAACAAGAAAGTGAAGGCTCTGGCTCGTCGCTCTGCTCTTTCATACAAGGCCCAGAACAATGCCATTGTAGTAGTAGAAGACTTTAATTTTGAGGCTCCTAAGACTAAAGAATTTGTTGCAATGACAAAAAATCTTAAAGTTTCTGACAAAAAGCTGCTTTTGGTTTTACCGGAAGCAAATAAAAACGTATATTTGTCAGCTCGTAACTTGAAGGGAGCAAATGTGCAGACTATCTCAGGGTTAAATACTTACAGAGTATTGGACGCTGGGGTTGTTGTGCTTACTGAAAATGCACTGTCTGCTATTGACAAAATCTTAATGTAAAAAGGAGGCTTAAATAATGGGAATTATTATTAAACCGTTAGTGACAGAGAAAATGACAGCGATAACCGATAAGATGAACAACCGTTTCGGTTTTATCGTTCGTCCTGACGCTAATAAACTGGAAATTAAGAAAGAAGTTGAAGCTCTTTACAACGTTACAGTGGTTGATGTGAATACAATCCGTTACGCGGGTAAGAGTAAAGTTCGTTATACACGCGCTGGTATCATCAACGGTCGTAAGAATGCTTTCAAGAAAGCAATCGTTACACTGAAAGAAGGAGATACGATAGATTTTTATAGCAATATTTAATAGAAATGGCAGTACGTAAATTTAAGCCCACAACACCGGGGCAAAGGCATAAGATTATTGGTACTTTCGAAGAAATTACTGCACGAGTACCAGAAAAGTCTCTTGTATTTGGTAAGAAATCAAGCGGTGGCCGCAACAATGAAGGTAAGATGACGATGCGCTACATCGGCGGCGGTCACAAGAAGGTGATTCGTATCGTTGACTTCAAGAGAAATAAGGACGGTGTGCCTGCAGTTGTTAAAACCATTGAATACGATCCGAACCGTTCGGCTCGTACCGCTTTGTTGTTTTATGCAGACGGAGAAAAAAGATATATTATTGCTCCCAATGGATTGCAAGTAGGTGCGACTCTGATGTCGGGTGAGAATGCAGCTCCTGAAATTGGTAATGCTCTTCCCCTTCAGAATATTCCGGTTGGTACTGTAATTCACAACATCGAATTGCGTCCGGGCCAGGGTGCCGCTCTGGTTCGTTCGGCCGGTAATTTTGCTCAGTTGACTTCAAGAGAAGGCAAGTATTGCGTTATCAAGTTGCCTTCAGGTGAAGTACGACAAATTCTCAGCTCATGCAAGGCTACGATTGGTAGCGTTGGTAACTCAGATCATGGATTGGAAAGCTCTGGTAAGGCTGGACGTTCTCGCTGGCTTGGCCGTCGTCCTCACAACCGTGGTGTTGTTATGAACCCGGTTGATCACCCGATGGGTGGTGGTGAAGGCCG
>ULPZ01046836.1_pt1 | contig 10297 bp, 10 predicted proteins | sample 1953991 | NCBI WGS metagenome assembly ULPZ01 (sample SAMEA4835642, study PRJEB28245) | human gut metagenome | biome: gut microbiome; material: fecal sample | place: Denmark | collected 2008
TGTCCGGAAATGATCAGAGGGGTTCTCGCTTCATCGATCAGGACAGAGTCCACTTCGTCGATGATGGCATAGTGCAGATCACGCAGTACCAGCTGCTCCTTGTAAATCGCCATGTTGTCACGCAGATAATCAAAGCCCAACTCATTGTTGGTGACATAAGTAATATCGCAGGCATATGCTGCCTTCCGCTCTTCCGGCTTCATGCTGTTTAATACAATGCCGACCTTTAAGCCCAGAAATTCATGAATCGCTCCCATCCACTCTGCGTCACGGGCTGCCAGGTAATCATTGACCGTTACAACGTGTACACCCTTACCCTCCAGCGCGTTTAAGTAAGCGGGAAGCGTGGATACCAGCGTCTTACCTTCACCGGTTTTCATTTCTGCGATACGTCCCTGATGCAGGATAATACCGCCGATCAGCTGTACGCGGAAATGCTCCATGTTCAGGACACGACGTCCCGCTTCCCGAACCGTTGCATATGCTTCCGGCAAAAGGTCGTCTAAGGTCTCGCCCTGCGCCAGACGTGTTTTATATTCTTTCGTCTTATCTTTCAGCTGTTCATCCGTCAGCGCCATCATGTCGTCACGCAGAGACTCAATTTTATCCACGATCGGAAGGATTCGCTTTAACTCTCTTTCGCTGTGTGTACCAAAAACTTTTTCAATGACATTCATCCGTTATTCTCCATTCAAATGCGCCCGCCAGACGCCTTACTCCTGCCAAAACAGGGCAAAAAGAGCCCTCTTTGCCACGATAACTAAAAAACTAAAGGTTATTTTAACAGATTAAGCCCGAAAATGCAAGGCGCGCACCCCTTTGGCAACAGGTTGTTACAGTTTTTTCACAAATTCTTAATATATGATTCCCGGCTTTTTGACCTGTAAAATAGAATGTGCCTTGGCACATTCTCGCGCCGAGGCGCGGTTGCTTCAGCAACCATCTACCCTTGCGCCGAGTGCGCATCCTCGCGGAGCGTTTTTATCGTATGGAAACGAAGTTTCCTATACGATAAAAAAACTGCGGAAGCCTTTTTTGACCTCCGCAGTATCTTTTGATCCTTTCCTGCTGCCTTTTAGAAGATCGCAGGAATGTTCTGTATCAGCTTAATATTCTTTTGCAGCTTCTTCTCCACGGATAACGCGCAGACCACCCTGTGCCAGAGCCAGCAGCTCGTCCTCACCGGGATATACAGTGAACGGAGCGATCCAGCCAAGCTTTTCTTCCAGCATCTTCCTGGTAACAGGTGCATATGCAATACCGCCGGTCAGAATGATCTGATCAACCTTACCATTTAATACTGCTGCCATTGCACCAGCATCCTTGGAGATCTGATAGAAGAAGGCATCTCTTACCAGAGCGGCATATTCGTCACCCTCTTCTGCCATCTTCTGCATATCACGGAAATCGTTGGTGTGCAGATAAGCATTTAAGCCGCCGTTTCCGCAGATCTTTTTATAAACTTCCTTCTCGGTATATTTACCGGAATAGCACATTTTAACCAGATCGCCAACCGGAACGGTACCTGCTCTCTCCGGAGAGAATGCACCCTCACCGTCCAGGATGTTGTTTACATCTACAACCTTGCCCTGGCTGTGCGCACCAACAGAAACGCCGCCGCCCAGGTGGATTACGATCAGGTTCAGATCTTCGTATTTTACGCCGTGCTCTTTTGCATATCTTCTTGCAACAGCCTTCTGGTTCAGCGCATGGAAAATACTTCTTCTGGGAAGCTCAGGCATACCGGAAAGGCGCGCAACAGGCTCCAGCTCATCCACAACGACAGGATCTACGATATAAGAAGGAACACCGATCTCATCACCGATTTCCCGTGCAAGGATACCGCCTAAGTTAGAAGCATGCTGACCCTGTACACCCTTTTTCAGGTCTGCAAGCAGCTCATCGCTTACGGTATATGTGCCGCCCGGGATAGGCTTTAACAGACCGCCGCGACCTACGATCATATCGAAACTCTTAACATCGAAATCCTTTGCCTTCAGGAAGTCCAGGATAATGTTCTTTCTGAAATCCTTCTGATCGATAATGGACGCATACTGTGCAATCTCTTCTGTGGAATGACGCAGTGTTTCTTCAAATAACAGGTTCTCATCCTCGAATACACCGATCTTGGTGGAAGTGGAACCGGGATTGATAATCAGACTCTTGATTGCCATATCTGTCTCCTTTTTGCAGCTTCCAGTTATGCTGCGAAATTATTTGTTTTTCTTTAAGCCTTCTGCTACAACCGCTGCCAGAGCGATGGAATTTACCTTGGTCTGGAAGGTATCGGAACGGCTGGTCAGGATTGCGGGAACCTGAGTACCGGTGAGGATACATCCGTTCTTTACCTCTGCAGTGTGTACCAGAGTCTTGTATACCAGGTTGCCGGCGTGGATATCAGGGAACAGCAGGATATCTGCATCGCCCTGGATCTTACGGTCAGTAGCACCCTTATGCTTTGCAGCTTCCGGATCAATTGCCAGATCCATAGACAGAGGGCCATCTACGATACAGCCTGTGATCTTGCCTTCTTCGTTCATCTTGGTCAGCTCAGCAGCTTCAACGGTAACAGGCATCTTGGGGTTTACAACCTCAACTGCTGCCAGAGGAGCAACCTTCGGACACTCAATACCGCATGCATGTACAACCTCTACGGTATTTTCAATGATATGTACCTTATCTTCCAGGGTAGGATATGTCATAAATGCAACGTCTGTCAGGAACAACAGCTGCTTAATGCCTTTTACTTCAAAACAGCATACGTGGGACAGCGGTTTGCCGGTGCGCAGACCAACTTCCTTGTCCAGAATGCTCTTTAAGAAAGATTTGGTATCGATCAGACCTTTCATATACATGTCAGCAACGCCGTCATGTGCCAGCTTAACTGCCTTTAAAGCAGCCTGCCAGTGATCCGGCTCGTTGATGATTTCGTAAGGAGTCAGGTCGATATTTAAACCTGCAGCGATCTCGCGGATCTTTGCTTCATCACCAACCAGGATAGCATCTGCAAAGCCCTGTTTTCTTGCTTCTTCTACAGCTTCCAGAATCGGAGCATCTTCTGCTACAGCAACAGATACTTTCTTTTTGCCGTACTCTTTGACCTTGGAGATCAGTTCTTCAAAATTTGCACTCATCTTTCTACACCTCATTTTTTCTTCTGAAACCTGTGCGCGTCCACAAAACACGCACTTTACCATCCAAAATAATAACACTTACCCACTTGCGGGTCAAGCGATAATCTCCGCAAATACCGCATTTGCTGCCTTTGCAAGGTCCTCCGGAGTCAGTTCGATCTGCGATCCGATCCGTCCGCCGCTGACGATCATTGTCTGCAATGTCTGAGCACTGGCATCGATTACCGTTTTATACTGTTTTTTCATGCCGACTGCCGTACAGCCACCGCGGATATAGCCGGTGATCTGGTTGATATCCTTTACATGGATCATCTCCAGAGATTTCTCTCCGACCGCTTTTGCCGCTTTCTTCAAATCCAGCTCCTCTGCCACCGGGATCACAAAGACAAAATAGGCCTTGCTGTGTCCCTGCGTTACCAGCGTCTTATAGACCTGCTCCGGTTTTAAGTTCAGCTTTTCCACGATCTGCATGCCGTCGATAAATTCGTCGCATTCGTAGGTATAATGGGTATACGGAATCTTCATCCGATCCAGAATTCGCATCGCATTTGTTTTGATTTCTTTTTCTTTCGCCATAAATTATGTCATCCCTTTCCAGCGACAAGTATATCAAATTCGGGGATAGGATACAAGCCTGCGGCATACATGATCGTATTTTGGCACTGCTTTGCCTCCCCGTTATGGGCAACAGCGATCACCTTGCCGCCACGAAAAAAGACCCGCCTCATCGACGGGTCTTTCCTGTATACATTCTATATACAATTAGTTCTTTGCAGCCTTTGCTTCTTTGATCTTCTCGGTCAGAGCAGGCAGGATCTTGTTCAGATCGCCAACAATGCCGTAGTCAGCAACGTCGAAGATCGGAGCTGTCTCATCTTTGTTGATTGCAATGATGATGTCAGACTCTTCCATACCAGCCAGGTGCTGAATTGCACCGGAGATACCGATTGCAAAGTATACATGAGGACGAACGGTCTTACCGGTCTGTCCAACCTGCAGGTCTTTGGACTTCCAGCCAGCATCTACAACTGCACGGGAGCAGCTTACGGTACCGCCAAGAGCTTCTGCCAGATCATCCAGCAGTTTGAAGTTCTCTGCGCTGCCTACACCACGGCCGCCGGATACCAGGATCTTAGCGTCCATGATATCTTCTACGTCAGATACAGCCTTTACGATATCCAGGATCTCAACATATTTGTTGTTGGGAACGAATCCAGGATTGAACTCTTCGATAACAGCCTGTGCGCCTTCCACACGCTCAGCCTTCTGCATAACGCCAGGACGAACGGTAGCCATCTGAGGGCGGAAGTTCGGACAAGCGATGGTAGCAATTGTGTTGCCGCCGAATGCAGGACGAGTCATCAGCAGCTGGTTGTGCAGCTGTTCTCTGCCCGGGATCGGGTTGATCGGGAAATCGCCGATTTCCAGCTGTGTGCAGTCTGCGGTCAGACCGGTATGGATTCTTGCGGATACACGGGGACCTAAGTCACGGCCGATTGCTGTTGCGCCAACCAGCATGATTTCGGGTTTGTACTTCTTGATAACCTCAGCCAGTGCATGTGCATAAGGCTCGGTTCTGTACTCTTTTAATTCAGGATCATCTACAACGATGATTCTGTCTGCGCCGTACTCAGCCAGCTCTTTGGTAAGACTCATAACGTCGCTACCGATTAAAACTGCAGTTACTTCTGTGCCAAGATCCTTTGCCAGATCTTTTCCTTTGCCCACCAGCTCCAGTGCAATACCGTTTAACTTGTTGTCTACCTGCTGTGCAAAGACAAATACGCCTTTATATTCTTCTAAGTTCATCTCATTCACCACGCTTTTCTATAATTTGTTAAATTACATGTTTGGTCAGTAACTTGTCCATAATATAGTCAACAGACTCTGCCGGATCAAGAGCAACCTTTTCGCCTGCGCCCTTACGAACCTTATCAGATGCCTTTGCGATCTGGGTCGGAGATCCCTTCAGACCAAGGTTGGAATCATCCACATCCTTTAAGTCTTTTCTGCCCCAAACGGTGATCTCTGCATCATAGGCATCGAAGATTCCGCCGGGAGTCATGTAACGGGGCTCGTTTAACTCTGCCAGTGCAGTAACCAGGCAGGGCATTTTTGCTTTCAGAACGTGATATCTGTCATCGTACTGACGCTCAACGATTACGGAATCGCCTTCAACCTTTAAGTTCTGAGCGTAGCTGATAACCGGAATATCCAGATGCTCGGAAATCTGAGGACCAACCTGTGCGGTATCGCCGTCGATTGCCTGACGTCCGGTAATAATCAGATCATACTCCAGATTGCGCAGTGCACCTGCAATTGTCTGGGAAGTAGCCCATGTATCAGCGCCGCCCAGGACTCTGTCTGTTACCAGAATGCCCTTGTCTGCGCCCATAGCCAGAGCCTCACGCAGAACTTCTTCTGCCTTGGGAAGACCCATGGTCAGAACGGTAACTTCTGCGCCATACTGATCTTTTAAGCGAAGCGCTGCTTCCAGACCAGCCTTGTCATCGGGATTCATAATTGCCATCATGGCACTTCTGTCAAGAGTGCCGTCGGGATTGAACTTAACGCCGCCCTTGGTATCGGGTACCTGTTTGATACAAACAACGATTTTCATTGTATGATTCACTCCTTATTTTAATTTGTCTATTGCCTGCAAAGTTCTTTACTTTGTATGGATTATTTCAGCAGAGCGCCGGAGATAACCATTCTCTGAACTTCGCTGGTACCTTCGTAGATCTCAGTGATCTTCGCATCGCGCATCATACGTTCTACTTCGTACTCTCTGGTGTAACCATAGCCGCCGTGCAGCTGTACAGCCTTGGTGGTAACTTCCATAGCAACTTCTGCAGCGTACAGTTTTGCCTTTGCAGCTTCTACGGAGTAGGTCTTCTGAGTAGCCTTTGCCATAGCAGCCTTGTAAACCAGAAGCTGAGCAGCCTCAACCTTGGTTGCCATATCAGCCAGCTGGAACTGTGTATTCTGGAATGCACCGATCGCACGGCCAAACTGCTTTCTTTCTTTTACATATGCAACGGTTCTCTCAAGAGCACCCTCTGCAATACCCAGAGCCTGAGAAGCGATACCGATACGGCCGCCATCCAGAGTATGCATAGCGATGTTGAAGCCCTTGCCCTGCTGACCCAGCAGATTTTCCTTGGGGATACGGCAATCCTGGAAGATCAGTTCGTATGTGGAAGAACCACGGATACCCATCTTCTTCTCTTTGGTACCGAATGTGAAGCCGGGAGTTCCTTTCTCTACGATAAATGCAGAGATTTCTTTCATCTTGCGGCCGCGCTTTTCAACAACACCGGTTACAGCGAAGATAACGTAAACGTCAGCTTCCTTACCGTTTGTGATGAAGCACTTGGAACCGTTTAATACCCACTCATCGCCGTCTAAAACAGCCTTGGTCTGCTGACCCTGAGCATCTGTACCAGCACCGGGCTCCGTTAAGCCGAACGCACCCAGCTTTTCACCTTTTGCAAGGGGAACCAGGAATTTCTGCTTCTGCTCTTCTGTACCGAATGTCATGATCGGATCGCAGCAAAGAGAGGTATGTGCAGAAACGATAACGCCTGTGGTGCCGCAAACCTTGGAAAGCTCCTCTACACACATAGCATAGGTCAGAGGATCACAGCCCTGTCCGCCGTATTCCTTCGGTACCGGGATACCCATGAAACCGGCTTTGATCATTTTGTCAACAGTCACTCTGGGGAATTCTTCGGTCTCATCAACCTCAATTGCCAGAGGCTTTACTTCCTTCTCGGCGAAATCTCTGAAAAGCTGTCTCGCCATCTCATGCTTTTTGTCCAAAGTAAAATCCATGATTTTATATTCCTCCTTGTGAGCTTGCGGCTGTCTTGATCAGGCAGCCGCCTCACTCCTATTATTATTTATTTCGTGTAGTCGTAAAAGCCCTTGCCGGTCTTCTGTCCAAGCTGTCCGCCGCGAACCATCTTTCTCAGAAGGGGATGAGGACGATACTTCGGATCGCCAGTCTCGGATTCCAGAACTTCCATGATAGCCAGTACGATATCCAGACCGATCAGGTCGCCAAGAGCCAGAGGTCCCATGGGATGGTTTGCACCCAGCTTCATAGCTGTATCGATATCTTCTACGCTTGCAACGCCATCTGCATAGATACCAACTGCTTCGTTGATCATCGGAACAAGGATTCTGTTTACAACGAAACCAGCTGCTTCATTTACCTGTACAGGAGTCTTGCCGATCTCAACGGAGATTGCTTTGATCTTTTCCACAACCTCTTCAGGAGTGTTCAGACCTGCAATAACCTCAACCAGCTTCATAACAGGAGCGGGATTGAAAAAGTGCATGCCGATAACCGGACGATCCAGGCCAGCGCCGATCTCTGTGATGGACAGAGAGGATGTGTTGGTAGCAAAGATGCAGTCTGCCTTGCAGATGTCCTGCAGCTCTTTGAATGTCTGCTTCTTGATCTGCATGTTTTCCAGAGCAGCTTCTACAACCAGATCGCAATCTGTGCAGATGGTCTTAACGCCTGTTGTGATCTTAGCCAGAACAGCGTCAGCAGCTTCCTGAGTCATTTTGCCTTTTGCAATTCTCTTCTCAAAGCCCTTTGCAATTTTCTTCTTGCCGTTTGCAGCAAACTCTTCGTTGATGTCGCAAAGAAATACTTCATAGCCTTCGGTCTGAGCGAAAGCCTGTGCGATGCCGGAACCCATTGTGCCGGCGCCAATAATACCTACCTTCATGATGTTATCCTCCTGATTTTTTATTAAAAACCTTAAAAGGTTGTTGCCTTAGCAGTTTTTGAAAGGCTCTTTTACTTTTTCCTTATTTTTGTCCAGGAAAAATGCCATGCCATACTTCTGATCTTCTGTCTCGAAGCAGTCACCAAAGAGTTTCTCTTCGATCACGATCGCCTGATCCATATCAACCTGCAGTCCTTCGTTGATGGCTTTCTTGCAGTTGCGGACAGCGATGGGCGCATTTTTAGCGATGCCGGCAGCCATCTTCTCAGCAGCGGGAAGCAGCTCTTCCTGGGGATATACAGCATTTACAAGACCGATGCGGAATGCTTCGGGAGCCTTGATATTGCGTGCGGTGTAGATCAGCTGTTTTGCCATGCCTGCACCAACCAGACGAGCCAGTCTCTGTGTGCCGCCGAATCCGGGAGTGATGCCCAGACCAACCTCCGGCTGACCAAATACAGCATTCTCAGAGCAGATACGAATATCACAGCTCATAGAGATCTCACAGCCGCCGCCCAGTGCAAAGCCGTTTACTGCAGCGATAACCGGGATCGGGAATGTTTCCAGTTTACGGAATACATCGTTGCCCTTCTTACCGAATGCTTCGCCCTCTGCCTTGGTCAGAGTGCTCATCTCAGCGATATCAGCGCCTGCTACGAAAGATTTCTGTCCTGCACCGGTCAGAATCAGACATCTTACCTGATCCAGATCAACACTGTCCAGAGTCTTATCCAGTTCATCAAGAACTGCAGAATTCAGGGCGTTCAGTGCTTTTTCACGATTGATCGTGATGATCGCGTACTGACCTTTCTGTTCATACAATACGAATTCCATGATCTTCCTCCTGATGTTTTTTTACATAGTTTGGAGAATGTCTTCTCTTATTATGGAATGGCTGCCTGATCCTGGTAACCATCGTCCTGTTCGTGAAGGCATTCTCCGAAAACGGGTGTCTTGCACCCAGAAAATGAACTTAGTCTCTTTCTACTACAGTAGCGCAGCCCATGCCGCCGCCGATACACAGAGTAGCCAGACCCTTCTTCGCATCCTTAGCTTCCATCTCATGCAGCAGAGTAACCAGAATACGGCAGCCAGATGCACCTACCGGATGACCCAGAGCGATTGCACCGCCGTTGGGGTTTAACTGCTCATCTGTAAAGCCCAGCTCCTTCTGTACTGCTACAGACTGTGCTGCGAAAGCTTCATTTGCTTCGATCACATCGAAGTCTTCGATCTTCATGCCGGTTCTTGCCATAACCTTCTTGGTAGCAGCAACAGGACCGATACCCATGATTTCAGGAGCAACACCAGCCAGAGCGCCGGCTACCCATGTAGCCATAGGCTTAACGCCCAGCTCTTTTGCCTTTTCTTCGCTCATAACAACGATTGCAGCAGCGCCGTCGTTAATACCGGAAGAGTTCGCTGCAGTTACAATACCGTCTTTCTTGAATGCAGGGCGAAGTTTTGCAATGCTTTCAGCGGTAGTACCCGGACGAGGGCCTTCATCCTTAGCAAATACGATAGTCTCTTTCTTCTTCTTAACTTCTACAGGAACGATTTCCTTATCGAAAGCACCGGATTCCTGAGCAGCTACAGCCTTCTGCTGAGAGGCTGCAGCAAACTTATCCAGCTCTTCTCTGGTCAGACCCCATTTTTCGCAGATGTTCTCTGCAGTAATACCCATATGATAATCATTGAACGCATCCCACAGAGCGTCATGAACCATGGTATCAACCAGCTTGCCATCGTTCATTCTGTAGCCGTAACGACCCTGCATAACTGCGTAAGGAGCCATAGACATGTTTTCCATACCGCCTGCTACTACGATATCCGCATCGCCAGCAGCGATCATTTCTGCAGCCATGTTGACACAGTTCAGACCGGAACCACATACAACGTTAATCGTAACTGCAGGAGTCTCGATCGGCAGACCAGCCTTGATGGATGCCTGACGAGCAACGTTCTGTCCCTGTCCTGCCTGGATTACGCAGCCCATATATACCTGATCTACCTGATCAGCAGGAACACCTGCACGGTTCAGTGCCTCTTTAATTACGATAGCGCCCAGGTCAGTTACCGGTGTAGTGCTGAGTGTTCCACCCATTACGCCGATAGCTGTACGGCAAGCACCTGCTAATACAATTTTCTTAGCCATGTCTTTTCCTCCATTTGAATCAATCGCCTAATTTCGGGCTTATTTTTATTTGTTAATTTTTTATCATTGCCCGCTGTGAATATTATAACATAAGGGTGTTTTTAGGGCAATACCTAATCGTAAGCATTTCTGTAGGATTTTACGCAGGGCACAGAGCATCCTGTTTGGTTCCACGAGTGAACTGGAATAACAAAAAAGACAGGTTTTTCACCTGTCTTCCTTTTCTCATACCTTCAAAACTGAACACTGAAATCCTCTTTCGTATC
>ULPZ01056475.1_pt1 | contig 10282 bp, 10 predicted proteins | sample 1953991 | NCBI WGS metagenome assembly ULPZ01 (sample SAMEA4835642, study PRJEB28245) | human gut metagenome | biome: gut microbiome; material: fecal sample | place: Denmark | collected 2008
TTTCGCTGCTGCGCTTTACCGCGTCAGCAGTTGATATATTACACTACTTTCTGACAAAATGCAAGCATTTTTTTGATTTTTTTTAAAATATTTTTTTTAAAACTCCGCGAACCCGCATTATTTCTAGGGTTTAGCGGTTAAAATATTTATCAATTCCGTCTGCCATTCCCTTTGCCATTTTGTTCTGGGTAGACTTTTTCTGCATATAGCGATCCTCTGTCGGATTACTCAAAAATCCCATCTCGATCAGAGTCACCGGAATCTTACTCCAGTTTGTTCCTGTCAGATCGTCTCTGAGAGAGAGACCTCTGCTACGAATTCCTGTCTTCTTACAATAACTGTTCAGCATATACTGAGACAGCTTCTTAGACTTCGCACTGAGCTTTCCGACATACCGGTTCTTTGTCGACGGATATAACGCAGATGCTCCCCGTACTGACGATGACGCAGAACTGTCCGCATGGATCCTTACATAGATATCAGCACCGCTTTTATTGGCAATCTGCGCCCTCTGCTTATTACTGATATTGACATTATTCTTCGTGCGGATCATAACAACCTTATATCCACGAGATTCAAGCTCCTTACGAAGCTTTTTGGCAACACTTAAGTTAATCTTATACTCCGGCACATGAGAAGACACACCTGTCGCACCTCCGGCAACCTTTGCCTTACGCACTGAAGAACCCGGTCCCACCGGCTCTGTCGAGCTGTTACCGCGACTCTGATGACCGGCATCGATTGCAACTACCTTTGCATCATCTGTATCTGCATCCGAACTGCGCTCTGCAGCCTTAGCCTTATTCCCCTGGGAACGAAGTGTGCCAAACTTGTTCAACGGATAGATCCGAAGTACAGCCCTTCCCTCAATCTTGTCGCGGGATACCGGACCAACCTCCTCATAACGGCTGTCCTCGCTGACCTCACGATTATCTCCCAACACAAAATATTCATCCTTGCCGAGCTTTAACGGCTCCGAGGCAATGCCGGATTCCGTCATCGGATCCTTGCCATAACTCTCCTTAAGAACCTTTCCATCAATATAGATCGTATCTCCCACAATCTGTATCGTCTCTCCCGGCAGACCGATTACCCGCTTAATGTAATAATCCTCATTCTCTCTGCCATATGGATAAAATACGATCACATCAAACCGTTTTGGATCGGAGAAGCGGTAAGACAGCTTATCGACCAGAAGGTTATCCTGATCCTGCAGTGTCGCCTCCATAGAGGTACCATCCACGATCGTACGCTGTATCACATAGCGCGGCACAACCATCACACATACCACAATGATCGCCACATAAACAAGCAGCTCAAAAATGGCACTTCGGATGCGCTGTACCTTTGATGGTTTCTTCGTATTATCCTTATCCTGTGTATTTTCTTCTACCGGGCAGTTTTCTTCCTGCTCCACTTCATTTGTCTGATCCTGGTTTTGTTCCATCATCAACAAGCTCCTATCCTGACAATTTGATTAGTCTTCCTCAGAAAAAGAAAGGAATGACTCTGCTTCCTCTGCTCTCTCCTGTGCCTCTTTGGCCTTCTTTGCCTCAAGCTCAGCAGCCTCTTCCTCGCTGAGAATACGGATTTTGGAATTGCTTAACTCCTCAATTGCTATAGACAGCGGTTTTGGACATTTGGATTTTACGAGTGGCTGAACTCCATCGATCAGCTGACGTGCTCTCTTGGAGGTTGCCAGAACGATAGAATAACGGCTGTTGACTACCGGAGCCTCACCGGTCTCTACCTCACTGTTTACTAATTTCATTAAATCTGTATAAGATGGATGTAACATAAATATACCCCTTTCAATTGTAATCTGATTAATTTGAAAATATTGCACTAGCTATTAGAATATCGCAAAAAGATAAATTTATCAACTATCTTTTTTCAAACTCCTGTTTTATTTTCTGAATGAAGCCCTCCTGCTGTTCTCTCTTATAATGAAGAGAACGGATCAGCTGATGGACATTCTCCACGCATTCATCAAGATCATCGTTAATGACAACATAGTCGTATTCTTTCATATAAGCACTCTCTTCTTTGGCTCTCGCCATGCGCTCACGGATCACCTCTGCCGTCTCTGTTCCTCTGCTGACCAGCCGCCGTTCCAGTTCATCCACCGTTGGCGGTGTCAGAAAGATCAGATTTACCTCCGGAAGGATCTCGCGGACACGAAGTGCTCCCTGCATTTCAATTTCAAGAATAACGTCTTTGCCCTGCTCCAGCTGCTGCACCACATATTCCTTTGGTGTTCCGTAATAATTTCCGACATACTGCGCATACTCAATGAGCTGATGCTCTCTGATCATTTTCTCAAACTCTTCTTTTGTTTTGAAGAAATATTCTCTACCATCCTGCTCCCCCTCCCGCGGTGATCGGGTTGTCGCTGAGATCGACAGACCATAATCGTATTCTTGAAGGAGCTGTTTAACAACGGTTCCTTTCCCGGCTCCCGAAAATCCTGAAATCACTGTAAGAACTCCTCTGTCTGACATTTTTATTCCTCCATTTCCTCATTATGCTTCTCATAATCCATCGGCGTTTTCACTCTGCTCTCAATCGTTTCAGGCAGAAGTGCCGACAAAACAAGATGTCCACTGTCCATGACCAGAATGCATTTTGTTTTTCTGCCACAGGTGGCATCCACCGCCAACCCTGCATCCTTGGCATTTTGAATCATCCGCTTGATCGGTGCCGCATCGGCACGCACAATGCTGATGACCTTATTCATATTAACCACATTCCCATAACCGACATTTACCAGCATTTTATTTCCTCCCGGCTCTGCCATTATTCAATGTTCTGAATCTGCTCTCTGACCTTCTCGATCTCCGTCTTCAGATCAATGGCAATATTGGAAAGTGTCCTGTCATTTGCTTTTGAAAGAATGGTATTAGATTCTCGATTCATCTCCTGTGCGATAAAGTCGAGCTTGCGTCCGATGTTCTCTCCCAGCAGCAATGTATCTCTCATATTCTTGATATGGCTGTGAAGCCGGACTGTCTCTTCATCCACACAGACCTTATCTGCATAGATCGAAAGCTCTGTCGCAAGCACACGCTCATCAATATTCTTATCACCAAGCAGCTCCTCTACCTTATCTGTGATCTTCTGTCTGTACTCAGCAAGCATCTCCGGAGAACGCTTCTCCACATCACATACCATCTGCTCAATACCATCTAACTTCTCATTCAGATCACGGAACAGATGCTCCCCTTCCTTCTCTCGGGATTCTGCAAAACGCACAGCAGCCTCTCTTAACGTCTGCTCCAGCACCGGAAACAGCGTCTCTTCATCGTCTTCCATCTCATCCAGAGCGATCACATCCGGCATACGGATCAGCGCTGCCGCAGAGATTCCCTTTTCAATACCAAAGGTGACCGTCGCCTTCTCGATCGCATCCATATAGCCTCTTGCAACGGTATCGTGGTAATCCACCTTTGTCCGCTTTCCGGCATAATCCTCATAAGAAATATAAATATCAATCTTACCTCTGGAAGCATATTCCTTCACGGTGGAACGCACTGCATTCTCAAATGCATTAAACTTCTTAGGAAGCTTGATCCCGATATCGCAGTATCTGTGATTGACCGCCTTCATCTCCACTGTCATCTTATATTCCTCGGTGATCACTTCGCTTCTTCCAAAGCCTGTCATACTTTTAATCATATTTTCCCCATTTCTGTGTACAGCTCCCCTTTTGATTCCGGTCCTGCACACCCGGCCGGCATCATTTTCTATCATTAACCGTTGCTTTATTTGTGTTCCTGCTTGTCTGTCACTAATACATCTGCAGCTTCCACAGTCCGCCCCGGCATGTTTTCCCCGGCTTCCACGACCTTCCCGTACTCGTCTCTGCCGCCTTCTGCCAAATCGTCCACTGTCTTCTCCGATGCATTTTGACTATCCTGCCCTGCTGCATTCTTCAGCTTCGGCTGTTCTCCCTCCGCATCCGAAACATCCATCGGCTTCTGGTCTAACAGCTGCATCAGCGTTATTTTATCCTCTGCATCTCTACGCAGATTTGCATTTCTCTTTTCCTTCTTTGTATACAGGATATAATGCTTATCTCCCTGGACATCGGACTGAATACTCTTCAGATCCTTATACATCTCTGTCTCCGTACTAAGTCTCTTATGATACAGCCGAAGCTCCAGATAGTCCTTCAGCAGACGATAGATCATCGCAAACAACGGCACTCCGACGATCATGCCGACAATGCCCCACATTCCGCCGAACAGCAGGATTGCAAAAAGTACCCAGAATGCGGTCAGACCGGTCGATTCACCAAGAATAGCAGGTCCTATTACGTTTCCGTCCAGCTGCTGCAGAATAATGATAAAAACCACAAAATATAAACACTGCATCGGGCTGACCAACAGGATCAGCAACGCACTCGGCACCGCTCCAATATACGGACCGAATACAGGGATCACATTCGTCACACCAACGATCACGCTGATCAGCAGCGAATACGGAAGCTTCAGGATCCACATTACAATAAAACAGATCACTCCGATAATCGCTGAGTCCACGATCTTACCAACAATGAAGCCGCTAAATGTATCATTTGTCATGCGGCTGTAATGCAAGATCACATCTGCCTGCTTCTTTCCAAAGACCGCATAGATCATTTTCTTTGCCTGTGCCAAAAACTTCTCCTTGCCAAGAAGCAGATACACGGCAACAATACAGCCGATCAGCAGATTATATAATACGCCCAGCACACTGAACACACCACTTGCAAACATAGACGCAAGCGAATTGACATTCGGCAGGAGCCCGGTCTGCAGCCACGGAAGCAGATCCTTCTGTGTCCACTCATCCAGACTGTCAGTCAGATGAAGCAGCGCATCCTGAAACTGATTGGCCATATAAGGATTGTCCATAACCCACTTGCTGACCTTATGATAATAATCCTGTGCCTGATCCGGCAGCGTATTGGCAAGTGCAATGACACTGTTAAACACCTGCGGGATCAGCATCCAGAGCAGCACGGTAATGATCAGCAGACCTGTGATCATCGCCAGGATCAGGCTGATCACCTTGGAAAACTTCTGATAACGTTCCACATGCCGCTCCTCGTCCTCCGGAATCTTTCTTCCAAACAGGCGGTAAAATACATTGCCGTAAAATACCATCAGCGGATTCAGCAGGTATGCGATCACCAGACCATATATTACCGGCATCAGAAGCTTCACCAGCGTCCGCACTGCTTTCAGAATATGCACCATATTAGAAAGGCAGTAAAATATAACGATTGATATGATAATAACAAGAAACAGACCAAACCAGTGACCAAGCATTCCCCGGAAACGTTTCTTTTTCTTTTGTTGTGATGCCACATAATCCGGATGAAAGATTTCCTCCGGCTCCTGTACAGATATATCTATATTTTTTGTCTGCTTCTTCTCCATAAGCACTCCTCATTTCTACACTTTTGCTGACATTCGATGTATATCGGTTACACACACTCTTTCTTATGATAAACGATTCGCCCTCAAAAAGCAATAGCGAGGCGGTACATCCTTTCTTTATAAAAAGCAGGAAAATACGGACGCTCCCACAACCGTCAAAAGACCTGCAACCGCAATCGACAAGCCGGAAATCGCCCCTTCCGTCTCTCCCATTTCCATTGCCTTGGAGGTACCGATCGCATGCGATGCCGTTCCGATCGCAACACCTCTTGCAACCGGCTCCGTGATTTTAAAGATCCTGCACGCCGTCTCCGCCAGAACACTTCCAAGAATACCGGTAATAATTATGATTGCCACAGTAAGTGTCACATAACCGCCAAGCTCCTCCGAAACGCCCATCCCGATCGCTGTTGTGATCGATTTTGGCAGGAGCGTCGCATACTCCTTGTGATTCAGTCCAAAGAAAACAGACATGGCAAGCACACTGCAAAGACTTGTCAATACCCCCGAAAGTATCCCCACCATGATCGCACGGAAGTTCTTTTTCAAAAGCTCAATCTGCTCATAAAGAGGAATCGCAAGGCAGACCGTTGCCGGTGTCAGAAAATAGCTGATCACATTCGCCCCCTCTTGATACTTTCTGCAATCTGTCCCTGAAACACCAAGAAAGACCATAATCAAAATAACAGAGATTAATAATGGATTAAAAATTGCCCGATGAAATTTTCTCTGCAGCAGCATTCCAATTCCATATGCCACAAAGCTCAACGCTACACCCCAGAATACCGAATTCTGCATAAACTCACTCATTGGTCTGCTCCTCTCCTTTCATCGCCTGCGTTACCCTGCCTGCCACCAGCATCACAAGCAGTGTACTCACAAGCGTGATCACTACATATGGCACCAGCACCGGCATTAATGTATGATATGCTCCGAGCAGTCCGACTGCCGCCGGAATAAACATAAGCGGCATTACCTCGATCAGAAAACGACCGGTCTCACGAACCTCTTCCAATGGTATGATCCCTGTCGATAATGCCGTAAACAGTATTGCCAGACCATAAATGCTTGCCGGCATCGGAAGTGGAACAATACTATGTAATATTTCTCCTAATAATGAAATGAAAAGAATGATTGAAAACTGCTTCAGATACTTCAATCGAAAAACACCTCTTTCTCTCTGCGAATATTCGCTATGTACTTGTGATATAACTGCTTTTTACAGACAGCGTTTTTTAGAGTATACCTATTAAAATGTTTTGTCAACAAGGAATTTGTGATCAAAGAATTTAAAAAAATCAAAAAAGGGGCTTTTCAAATGATTTATTTTGTGATATAGTAATCTGCAGTTGGATAACGAACGGAACAAGGGTGTTCTCATTACTTGTAATGAGTGCGCCCTTTTTTACTAATCAGACTGACATAAACAGTTTATCCAGCATCCATGAGACGGTCATCGACAACAGGGTTTGACACATTATCCGACCGCCTCATAAAATAAAAAGTCAGTTGATGATGAAAGGATGGTAGGAATTATGGAACAAAACGTAATTGAGCAGGTTTTTGGTAAAGACGTGTTCAACGATGAGGTAATGAAGGAAAAGTTGCCTAAGGACGTCTACAAATCATGGAAGAAAACATTGGAGAATGGCGAGGATCTCAATCAGGATATCGCAAACGTCGTCGCTCATGCCATGAAAGAGTGGGCTTTAGAGCACGGCGCTACTCATTATACACACTGGTTTCAGCCAATGACCGGTATTACAGCAGAGAAGCATGATTCATTCTTAAGTCCTGCATCTGACAGCAAACCGGTTCTTGAATTTTCCGGCAAGGAGCTGATCAAGGGTGAACCGGACGCTTCTTCTTTCCCTTCAGGTGGTCTTCGTGCGACCTTTGAGGCAAGAGGATATACAGCATGGGATTGTACATCACCTGCATTCCTGCGTGAGGATGCTGCCGGCGTTACACTCTGCATCCCTACCGCATTTTGTTCATATACAGGTGAGGCACTTGATAAGAAAACTCCTCTCCTTCGTTCCATGGAAGCGCTCAGCAAACAGGCTGTCCGCATCGTAAAGCTTTTCGGATATGATGATGTCAAGAAGGTATCCTGCTCCGTAGGACCTGAGCAGGAATATTTCCTGGTTGACAGAGATAAATATTTACAGCGTAAGGATCTGATCTTCACCGGTCGTACTCTTTTCGGTGCACCGGCTCCAAAGGGTCAGGAGCTTGATGATCACTACTTCGGTACCATTAAGGAGCGCATCGCTGCATTCATGAAGGATCTCAACATTGAGCTCTGGAAGCTTGGAATCCTTTCCAAGACACAGCATAACGAGGTTGCTCCGGCTCAGCATGAGATGGCTCCAATCTTTACAACTGCTAATATCTCTACCGATCATAACCAGCTTGTTATGGAGCTGATGAAAAAGGTAGCTAAGAGACATAATCTTGAGTGTCTGCTTCATGAGAAGCCATTTGCAGGTGTAAACGGTTCCGGTAAGCATGACAACTGGTCTATCGTAACCGATACCGGAATCAACCTTCTGGATCCGGGCAAGAAACCACATGAGAACAAGCTGTTCCTTCTGACACTTGCCGCTGTGATCAAGGCTGTTGATGACAACGCAGAGCTTCTTCGTCTGTCTGCTTCCAGCCCCGGAAACGACCACAGACTCGGAGCAAACGAGGCACCGCCTGCTATCATTTCTATCTTCCTTGGCGAGCAGCTTGAGGATATCATTGAGCAGATCATCCGAGGTGATGTTTCTTCCTCTATCCAGGGCGAGAAGCTTGATACCGGTGTTCATGTTCTTCCGGTACTGAAAAAGGATGCTACTGACAGAAACCGTACATCTCCATTCGCATTCACCGGTAATAAGTTCGAGTTCCGTATGCTTGGTTCTTCCATGTCCATCTCCGGACCAAACTTTACATTAAATACTATGGTTGCCGATGTCCTTCAGGATTTTGCAGATGAGCTTGATCAGGCAGACGATTTCGACTCTGCTGTTGACGCTCTGATCAAGAAAACCGTTACCGAGCATCAGCGTATCATCTTCAACGGAGACGGATATTCTAATGAGTGGGTTGAGGAAGCTGAGAGACGTGGTCTTCCAAACATCAAGTCCATGGTTGAGGCAATTCCTTATCTTGCAACAGACAAGAGCGTAAATCTGTTTGAGAGACAGAATGTCATGACAAAGGCAGAGCTTGAGTCTCGTGTAGAGATTAACTATGAGAACTACTCAAAGACGATCAACATTGAGGCTAAGACAATGATTGATATGGCTGGCAAACAGTTCATTCCATCTGTTATCAAATATACAACAAGCCTTGCAGATTCTATCACAAAGGTTCAGACTGCATGTCCGGATGCTGATGTATCTGTACAGACTGAGCTGTTAAAGAAAACATCTACTCTCCTTGCTTCTGCACAGAAGGCACTGGCTACCCTTGAAAAGGCAGTTGATGAGGCAGATACTAAGGAAGAGGGCAAGGAACAGGCTCTGTTCTTCCGCGAGGTTGTATTTGCTGATATGGAGACACTCCGTGCTCCGATCGATGAGCTGGAGATGATCGTCGATAAGACGTACTGGCCGGTACCAACCTACGGCGATCTGCTGTTCGAGGTATAATACATACCTTTGAACCGTAGAGAATAATTATGCTTTCATATTATAATATTCCCAATTTATAAATGAATCAGAGAAGGGGCGGTTGACCGTATGGCAATCGTCTCTTTTCTTGTGTTATCATTCCGTTTATGATATACTTAAAGTTATCAATGCAGATGTTTTTTGTTCGTAAATATATCTGTCTATCACTACATAATACATATGGAGGTACCCATTATGAACAATAAAAAAATCGTGGTTGCTCTTGGTCATAACGCCCTTGGCAGCACCTTTCCGGAGCAGAAGGCTGCCGTAAAGAAAGCCGCTGCAGCAATTGCCGATCTCGTTGAGGCAAAGTATCAGGTTGTGATCACGCACAGTAACGGACCACAGGTCGGCATGATCCACGCAGCAATGACCGAGTATTCTCTTCTCGAGCCGGACAATACAGTAGCACCAATGTCCATCTGCAGCGCAATGAGCCAGGGCTACATTGGCTATGATCTTCAGAATGAGATCCGCACCGAGCTGTTAAACCGCGGTATCTACAAGCCGGTCACCACACTGATCACACAGGTTCGTGTTGATCCGTTTGACGCAGCCTTCAGCCAGCCATCCAAGGTCATCGGTCGTTATATGACGGAGGAGGAAGCCAAAGCTGAGGAAAAGAAAAACAACCATGTCATCAAGGACGGCGACAAGGGTTACCGCCGTATCATCGGCGCTCCACGTCCAATCGAAATCTATGAATTAGATGCGATCAAGGCACTCCTCGACGCAGATCAGATTGTCATTGCCTGCGGTGGTGGCGGAATTCCTGTTCTGCAGCAGGGAACCCGCTTAAAGGGAGCCAGCGCTGTTATCGAGAAGGATCTTACCAGTGCATGTCTCGCAGAGGGTATTCAGGCAGATATGCTTCTCCTGCTTACCGGTGTCGAGAAGGTTATGCTGAACTTTGACACGCCACAGGCAACACCGTTAGATCATCTCTCTGTTGAGGAGGCAACCAGATATATCGATGAAGGACAGTTCACTACAGGAGCAATGCTTCCAAAGATCGAGGCTGCTGTTTCCTTCGCATCCTCCTCTCCTGCCCACAAGTCTGTTATCACTGACCTGAACACTGCTTTGGACGGCGTAGCCGGCAAGACCGGAACTGTGATCACGGCAGATTAAGACAACCATTTTTTCATCATATAATCGAGTAGGAGGCGGTGACTAACCGCCGTCCTCTCA
>ULPZ01036243.1_pt1 | contig 10275 bp, 5 predicted proteins | sample 1953991 | NCBI WGS metagenome assembly ULPZ01 (sample SAMEA4835642, study PRJEB28245) | human gut metagenome | biome: gut microbiome; material: fecal sample | place: Denmark | collected 2008
CATTTATGAAGCTCTGTTTACTATTCAAACTCAATCGTTCCAGGTGGCTTGCTCGTCAAATCGTAAAATACTCGATTGACCCCACGCACCTCATTTATAATTCGGCTCATGACTGTCTGGAGCACTGCGAATGGAATCTCGGCACTCTCGGCTGTCATGAAATCTATAGTGTTTACGGCACGCAGTGCAACTGCGTAATCGTAGGTTCTCTCGTCGCCCATAACGCCGACTGAACGCATGTTAGTGAGAGCTGCGAAATACTGGTTCGGCATCCATGCCGGAGCTTCACCGTTTGCCTTCTTGTATTCTGCTACTGCCTTGTCAACCTCTTCACGATAGATGAAATCTGCATCCTGAACGATACGTACCTTGTCAGCCGTTACTTCACCGATAATTCGGATTCCAAGACCCGGACCCGGGAATGGCTGGCGGAATACGAGATTTTCAGGAATTCCAAGCTCAAGACCAGCTTTTCTTACCTCATCCTTGAAAAGGTTGCGGAGAGGTTCAATAATTTCCTTGAAATCAACGAAATCAGGAAGACCGCCTACGTTGTGGTGAGACTTAATTACGGCTGATTCGCCGCCGAGTCCGCTTTCAACAACGTCAGGGTAAATTGTGCCCTGAGCAAGGAAATCAACAGCACCGATTTTCTTTGCCTCTTCCTCAAATACACGAATAAATTCCTCACCTATAATCTTTCTCTTTGCTTCGGGTTCTGTGACTCCCGCAAGCTTTGAGTAATATCTTTCCTGAGCATTTACTCTTATAAAGTTAAGGTCAAACTGACCATTTGTACCAAATACGCCCTCAACTTCATCACCTTCGTTTTTACGCAAAAGACCGTGGTCTACGAATACACATGTAAGCTGTTTTCCAATTGCTCTTGAGAGAAGTCCGGCCGCAACAGATGAATCAACGCCACCTGAAAGAGCAAGTAAAACCTTGCCGTCGCCGACTTTTTCACGGATTTCCTTAATCGTATTTTCAACAAATGCATCCATTTTCCATGTTCCAGCACAACCGCACACGCCGCGTACAAAATTATGAAGCATCTTTGTACCTTCCTGTGTATGAAGAACTTCCGGGTGGAACTGAATTGCATAGAGATTCTTTTCCTTGCACTCAGCAGCTGCGACAGGACAGTCTGCTGTGTGGGCGATAATCTTAAATCCCGGTGCAACCTGTGAAATATAATCAAAATGACTCATCCATACGATAGTCTTTTCTGAAACATCTCCAAATAAAGCACTGCTCTTATCCACAAATGTCTCTGTCTTTCCGTACTCACGTACAGATGCCTTTTCAACCTTTCCGCCAAGAACATGCTGCATAAGCTGTGCTCCGTAACAAAGTCCGAGTACCGGTACTCCGAGTTCAAATAATTCCTTTGTGCATGTAGGCGAACCCTCTTCATAACAACTGTTTGGACCACCTGTAAGGATAATTCCCTTAGGATTCATGGTCTTTATCTGCTCAAGAGGTGTCTTGTAAGAATAAATCTCACAATATACATTACATTCACGGACACGACGTGCAACAAGCTGGTTGTACTGTCCGCCAAAGTCTATAACAATAACCTTTTCCTGATTCATATTGTCCCTTTCATATATTGTTTTTCCTAAACCACAAAACACGTATTGCGTGTTCCGACAGTTTCACGGCAGTTGCCAAGTTACAGTGTATACACGAACTTTGCACTCCTTTAATTATTATAGTAAAGTCCGCCGGCAATGACAAGCCACTTTGCAAATAAACTTATAAAAAATCATTTAACTGCGATGTTTTTTTATAATGACGCAACTATTGATGCTGCCAAAAATACCGCACATGCCAATATAGCGATTATCTTTATGACTTTCATGCTGTTCCTGCATTTTATATTTTTTCTTAAATAAGACAATACTCCCGTAGAATAAAAAACTGCGACAATCAATGCACCCATAGCCAGCCCGAACGAAGTTCCCATAAGATAATCATAAACAGGCATGTTATTTTCCGTTCCCAGATTCAGCATCACAAAACCGACAATAATCGAACACAGCCCTACGATACTTATAATTCTGAGTCTTTTAAGTAAAATGCCCTTTTCGTTCTCCGCATAATCCGCAACAAGTTTCAATGTCTCTTTTTCTTCACTGTTCATAATCTCGCTTTTCCTTTCCCCGTCAATAATTTCCCTGATGTCAACATTGTAAAAATCCGCAAGTTCAACCAAAAGACTCAAATCGGGCATATTACTTCCCGTTTCCCATCTCGAAACAGTCCTTGACGATACATTGAACTGTTCCGCAAGCTGTTCCTGCGTAAGGTTCTTTTCCTTTCTTAATATTTTAAGAAACGAGCCTATATTTTTTTGATTCATACTGCTGCCTCCTTTCATTGACAGGTTATATCATCTGTACCGGAATAAACACGACACAAAGCGAGAAATGCCGCATTTTCACCTATAGACACACTATGTCCTGCTTAATTTCCCTCAAGAAACTTATCAACAAACTTCCTCATTCCGGCAAACTTTTCCACAGTATCCGGTCTGTCCGACTTAAAATCCAGCATTTTATACACATAACCCTGCTCCTTTACAATTTTAAGGCTCACTGGATATACCAGTTCAAAAATAAGCGAAATGTGTCCGACAATATTATCCACAACACTTTTTTTAAGCGACCTGAGTACAGTCTGTTTTGCATAAAAACATTCAAGCACTTCATCTGTTATCACACTGTTTCGTATCTCTTCTGTCGTTGCATTATAAATTGTCTCAAGAGGCACATCTACATTAACCTTTAAAATATCGATTTTGTCTGCGTCACGAAGAATATTACAAAACATTTCTTCACGTTTGGAAAGCCCATCGGCAATCCTGAACTTATTATGCTGTCTGATAGCAAGCTCAAGCAAATCACTGCCGTTTTTCTCGACATATCCTTCGGCAAATTTATTAATTATGCGAGGAGCTTTTTTCACAACAGTAACGTTAACAGGTTCACACATAGGATTTTTTATTGCATACACAGTACCCTGGGCGGAAGTCACACAAACTTTATCTTTTCTGTCAGGGTCAAAAAGAATATCCGCACCAAGCTCGGCGTGGTCAACTGACATTCCATCATTAAAAGTTCCAAAACATCTTATCTGTTCAAATCTTCCAATATCATGCAGCATGCCCAGAAGCCATGCAACATCCTTATCTTCACCAGTAAGTCCTACAGAATCGGCAATTTTTTCACAAAGTGCTGCAACTCTGTAAGTGTGGTCAATTTTTAGTTTAATCTTTCCATCCGACGGGTCATAATAATGCACATATCCGGCAAATGCGTTAAGCACAGCCTTTCTGTTAATCACAGGCTTGTTAATACTGTCAACAATATCGGCAATTTCCGTCAAATCATTGCACACGCAGTACGTCAGTTTTCTTATCTCATCATCAATCGCTATCGTGTCAGGCACATGAATAACTCTCATTCCCGCCGCATGACCTGCCTTAATTCCGTTGATACTGTCCTCTACAACAATCGCATTTTCAGGTTTTACACCTATTGCATCTGCCGCAAGCAGAAATATATCAGGTTCGGGTTTCCCATGCTCAACCTCATTGCCATACACGACCGCATCAAGATAATCCGACACACCTATATCGCTAAGTGTTTTTTCGGCACTGACACGCCTTGTTGAAGTTGCAACCGCACATTTCAAATTATTTGCTTTAATATACTCAAATATTTCCTTAACACCTTTTTTAACAGGAAGACCTTCCTTTTCCCTTATCTTGTAAATATGCTTTGTGCGAAGCATTTTTGTCTCCCAATAATCAGCTTTTCCTTCAAAATAATCATCAAATATTTTACAGTTAAGCTCATCGGGTGCTCCCTTAAAACTATCGATAAGCCACATAGGCATGTCTATGCCTTGTTTTTTTGCTGCCCACTTCCAGCCCTCATTTGACTGTCTTTCGGAATCGACCAAAACTCCGTCCATATCAAAAATAATTCCATCAACCATACTTATTTTTCTCCAAAATATTTTGTGTATATCTGTATATTTATATCTCTGCTGCCCTATATAAATCCTTCAGGTATTCAAACTGCCTGATGTCGCAATCAAAATACCGCCTACTTTTCCAGATATTTTTTTACATACTGTCCCGTGTAAGATTCTTTAACCTTGACAATCTCCTCAGGCGTGCCCTTTGCGATAACAGTACCGCCTCTCGCACCGCCTTCCGGTCCCATGTCGATAATATAATCTGCAGTCTTTATTACATCAAGATTATGCTCGATAACAACGACCGTATTGCCGCCCTCCGCGAGCTTATGAAGAATATCAACCAGTTTATGCACATCCGCAAAATGAAGTCCTGTTGTAGGCTCATCAAGAATATAAATAGTCTTTCCTGTGCTTCTCTTTGAAAGTTCTGTCGCCAGCTTTATTCTTTGTGCCTCACCACCCGAAAGTTCAGTAGAAGGCTGTCCGAGCTTTACATAAGAAAGTCCGACATCATTGAGAGTTTCAATTTTTCTTTTAATTGACGGAACATTTTCAAAGAATTCAACTGCATCTTCAACTGTCATATCAAGCACGTCATATATGCTCTTGCCTTTATACTTAACCTCAAGCGTTTCACGGTTGTAACGCTTGCCGCCGCAGACTTCACAAGGCACGTACACATCAGGAAGAAAATGCATCTCAATCTTAATAATACCGTCACCCGAACATGCTTCACATCTTCCGCCCTTAACATTAAAACTAAATCTTCCTTTTTTGTATCCTCGCTCTTTTGCATCCGATGTTGCGGCAAACAAATCCCTTATCATATCAAATACACCTGTATATGTCGCAGGATTTGACCTCGGAGTACGTCCGATTGGCGACTGGTCTATATCAATAACCTTATCAAGCTGTTCCACTCCGTCTATTCCGTCGTGTTTTCCCGGGATACATCTTGCCCTGTTAAGTTCCTTTGCAAGGTGCTTGTAAAGAATCTCATTTACAAGTGAGCTCTTTCCTGAACCTGATACACCCGTAACACATGTAAATACGCCAAGTGGAATATCAACATCAATATTTTTAAGATTATTTTCCCTTGCACCTCTCACCTTAATCCAGCCTGTCGGTTTGCGTCTTTTTGCAGGAACAGGAATCTTAATTCTTCCGCTCAGATATGCTCCAGTAATTGATTCCTTACACTTCATAATCTGTTCGGCAGTTCCCGTTGCAACAACCTGTCCACCATTCCTGCCGGCACCGGGACCGATATCCACAATATAGTCTGCAGCGTACATAGTATCCTCATCATGTTCAACAACGATGACCGAATTGCCTAAGTCTCTTAAATGTTCAAGTGTCTTTAAAAGCTTGTCATTATCTCTCTGATGAAGACCGATACTTGGCTCATCAAGAATATATGCAACACCTACAAGCCCCGAACCAATCTGGGTTGCAAGTCTGATTCTTTGTGCCTCACCGCCCGAAAGCGTACCTGTTGCCCTGGAAAGAGAAAGATAATCAAGTCCTACATCCATAAGGAACTGTATTCTTGACCTTATCTCCTTTAAAATCTCGCTGCCTATGGCAAGTTGTCTTTCTGAAAGCTTCATATTCTGAAGAAAATCCTGCAAATCAAGAATCGGCATATTGGTAATCTCATAAATATTCTTATCAGCAACCGTAACAGCAAGCGATGTCGGTTTTAATCTCTGTCCCTTACATGACGCACACGGAGTAATTCTCATAAATTCTTCATACTGCTGCTTAGATGCCTCTGAAGCTGTCTCCCTGTAGCGTTTTGCAACATTCCTTACAAGTCCCTCAAATGCAATATCATATACACCCTCACCTCGCTGGCCTCTGTAATAAACCTTAACGCTGTGACCTTTGGTTCCGTTGATAATAATATCTTTAATCTCGTCCGGATAATCCTTAAATGGTGTTGAAAGGCTGAAATTATACTCATCTGCAAGTGCTTTCATAATCGCTCTTGAAAAACTTCCCTCATCTGTTACAGACTGCCAGCCCATAACAACAATGGCACCCTCATCAATACTAAGTCTCTCATCGGGTATCATAAGCTCGGCGTCAAATTCCATCTTATATCCAAGGCCAAAACAATCAGGACACGCACCAAAAGGATTATTGAAAGAAAAGCTTCTCGGCTCAATCTCATCAATACTTATCTCACAGTCCGGGCATGCAAAGCTCTGACTGAAGTTTATCGGCTTTCCGCCAATAACATCAACAGTCATTATTCCATCAGCAAGCTTCAATGTCGTCTCAATCGAATCAGTAAGTCTTTTTTCGATTCCCTCTCTTATAGAAAGACGGTCAACAACTATCTCAATATTATGTTTTTTATTCTTATCAAGTTTAATCTCGTCTGTCAGCTCATACATGCTGCCATCAACCATAACACGAACATATCCACTCTTTTTAGCCTGCTCAAAAAGTTTAACATGCTCACCTTTTCTTCCTCTTACAACAGGAGCAAGAAGCTGAATCTTTGTCCTTTCGGGAAGTCCCATAATAACATCAACCATCTGGTCCACAGTCTGTTTCTTAATCTCTCTTCCACACTTAGGACAATGCGGAATACCCACTCTTGCATACAAAAGCCTGAAATAATCATATATCTCTGTAACAGTTCCGACTGTAGAACGTGGATTTCTGTTAGTAGATTTCTGATCAATAGAAATCGCCGGTGAAAGTCCCTCTATACTTTCAACATTAGGCTTTTCCATCTGACCGAGGAACTGTCTGGCATATGAAGAAAGCGACTCCATATATCTTCTCTGTCCTTCAGCATAAATAGTATCAAATGCAAGCGAAGACTTACCTGAACCTGAAAGTCCTGTAAGCACAACAAGCTCATTTCTTGGTATATCAACAGATACGTTTTTAAGGTTGTGCTCATTAGCTCCCTTAATCCTTATAAACTGCCTGTAATCTCCTTTTTTCATCATTTACCTCTTTCACTTCGTCTCATATAAAAACTTATTAACTTCAATCATCTTATCCCTGAGAACTGCTGCCTCCTCAAAGTTAAGCTCTGCCGCAGCCTTGTGCATATTCTTCTCAATCTGCTTCTTAACCTTTTCAAGTTCTTTGCGGCTCATAGACTCATAATCTTTCTCAAGAGTCTCACCATTGCCGGATGATGCATCTGCTGCCTTGGAAATGCTTATCAGATCCCTCACAGCCTTCTTTATAGTCTGAGGAGTTATTCCATGCTCTTCATTATACTCCTGCTGAATCTGACGTCTTCTTTCCGTCTCGGAAATCGCTTTTTCCATTGATTCCGTAATCTTATCGGCATACATAATAACATGTCCCTCACTGTTACGTGCAGCTCGTCCGATTGTCTGGATAAGCGATGTCTCCGTCCTTAAAAATCCTTCCTTATCGGCATCAAGAATAGCAACAAGTGTAATCTCAGGAATATCAAGACCTTCTCGTAAAAGGTTAATACCAACAAGCACGTCAAATGCATCCATTCGCATATCACGTATAATCTTCTGCCTTTCAAGCGTATCAATGTCGGCATGAAGATACTTGACACGTATTCCAAGCTCTTTAAGATAATCTGTCAAATCCTCTGCCATACGTTTAGTAAGCGTTGTGACAAGGATCTTATTATGTTTCTTAGTCTCCTTGTTAATCTCCGAAACAAGGTCATCAATCTGCCCTTCAATAGGACGTACAAAAATCTCAGGATCCAGAAGTCCTGTAGGACGTATAATCTGCTCCGCCCTTAAAAGTTCATGCTCTTCCTCATAGACAGATGGTGTTGCCGAAACAAACAACATCTGCGAAATCTTATTCTCAAATTCAGTAAAATTAAGCGGTCTGTTATCCTTAGCAGATGGAAGCCTGAAACCATAATCTACAAGAGTTGTCTTTCTTGACTGGTCGCCGGCATACATTCCTCTTATCTGTGGAATCGTTATGTGTGACTCATCAACTATAATAAGAAAATCATCCGGAAAATAATCCATAAGTGTATATGGCGGAACCCCTGCCGGAAGCCCCGCAAGATGTCTTGAATAATTCTCAATTCCCGAGCAGAAACCGGTCTCCTGCATCATCTCTATATCAAAATTAGTTCTCTCCTCAATTCTCTGTGCCTCAACAAACTTATCTTCGCTCTTAAAATAAGCAATTCTCTCCTTCAGTTCTTCCTTAATATTCTCAATTGCTGCCGCCATCTTTTCCTTATCAACAACATAATGTGAATTCGGGAAAATCGCAATATGTTCAAGCTCTGACTTGACTTCTCCAGTCAAAGAGTCAATCTCAGATATTCTGTCAACTTCATCACCAAAAAATTCAATTCTTACAGCCTCTCCACTTGATGCTGCCGGATAAACCTCAACAACATCGCCACGCACACGGAAAGTTCCTCGTTTAAAATCCTGGTCTCCTCTCATATATTGAATATCAACAAGCTTTCTTATGACATCGTCTCTGTCCTTCTCCATGCCGGGACGCAGGGAAATAACCATATTCTGGTAATCAATAGGTGCACCGAGTCCGTATATGCACGATACAGAAGCCACAATAATAACATCCTTTCTTTCAGAAAGTGCGGCTGTTGCTGAATGCCTTAACTTATCAATCTCATCATTAATAGAAGAATCCTTAGCTATATAAGTATCGCTCTGCGGCACATAAGCCTCGGGCTGATAATAATCGTAATACGAAACAAAATATTCAACAGCATTATTTGGAAAAAATTCCTTCATCTCGCCGTAAAGCTGTGCAGCAAGTGTCTTATTATGTGAAATAATAAGCGTAGGCTTCTGCACTTTCTCAATAATATTAGCCATTGTAAAAGTCTTTCCCGAACCGGTTACACCGACAAGCGTCTCAAACTGATTGCCCTCAAGAAATCCATCTGAAAGCTTCTTAATTGCCTGCGGCTGGTCGCCGGTCGGCTTATATTCAGATACCAACTCAAAATGATTCATACTGTTCTCCTGATTAAGATTAAACTATGTGATATATCTAAAATAATAAACTATTCCTAGTATGTTACCACTATAGTATATCATTCAAAATAAAAAAAGTACAGAACAAATCGAATATTTGTTCTGTACTTTTAAAACTCTTAATTCATTTTTCCTTTAAGATAGTTAACAGCTGCCTCATACTGGACGTCACTTACAGCATCATCCGGAAGCGTAACCTCAATATCAGGTGTAACGCCATTTCCGTGAATATCCTGTCCCTTAGGAGTAAAATATTTGGCAATCGTATACTTTACAGCACTTCCGTCTGTGAGCGGCTGTATTGTCTGGACAATACCTTTACCGAATGTCTTTGTTCCGATAATCGCACCTTTTCCGTAATCCTGAACCGCACCGGCAAATATCTCTGAAGCACTCGCACTATCCTCATTTACAAGAACTGCAAGAGGAACTTTAAGTTCATTGCTGTTGCTTCCCTTATATTCCTTACGTATTCCGCTCTTAGTCTCTGTATACACAATCAATCCATCCGGAAGAAGCCCATCAAGAATATCAACAACGCTGTTTAAAAGTCCACCAGGATTTGAACGTATATCAATTATAAGTCCGCTCATTCCCTGCTGCTGCAAATCTTCTAATGCTTCTTTAAACTGCTTTGTCGTAACTTCATCAAACTGTGAAATTATAATATATCCAATATTATCATCCATCATTTTATGGTCAACAGTCTTTACATTTACCTCTGCTCTTTCAACTGTAAAGGTAAGTGTCTGTGAACCCCTTCTTATTTCAAGATTAACAGTTGTTCCTTTATCCCCCTTTATAAGTGCAACTGCGGATGATAAATCCATATCAGTTATATCTGTTCCGTCAACTTTCACAACGCAGTCGCCCTTTCTTATTCCCGCTTTGTATGCCGGAGCATCCTCATATGGGTCTGCAATAAGAATCGAACCATCCTCATTTTTCTGGCATACAGCACCTATTCCATAGAACTTGCCGCTTGTCGATTCAAGGATTGCCTTATATTCATCATGAGTATAATAAACTGTATATTTATCGCCATAAGAATCAAGAAAAGCCTTGTAAATATAATTTTCAGCCTTTTCATCATTTGTTCCACCAAAATAAAAATTCCTGTCAAGAAGCGAATCAATTGCATTAAGCTTGCCCTCAACATCACTTCCTATTCCATCTGAATCATCAGTTGAAGTCTGCTGCACATACACCTCTCCATTTGCACCAAAATGAAGATATCCTTTTCTCTCAAAAATCCCAGCTGTAATTCCCACAACAGAAACCGTTGCGAAAA
>ULPZ01021489.1_pt1 | contig 10246 bp, 11 predicted proteins | sample 1953991 | NCBI WGS metagenome assembly ULPZ01 (sample SAMEA4835642, study PRJEB28245) | human gut metagenome | biome: gut microbiome; material: fecal sample | place: Denmark | collected 2008
ATAAAAACGGACCGAGATCGGCACTTAAGCAAGCCATACTGAGGATGTCGTTATTGATAAGGCATTGCGAAAGGAGCATAAAAATGGAAAACGAACGCAAAGAAAAGGTAGTGGATATGTATCTGGTGGAAGTGGAGGAAAACGCATGCATGACGAAAGCGGATGTCCGACAGATCCTGGATCATCTGGCGGAAGACGAGATTTTTCCTATGGAATGTTTTGCGAGAAAAAAACATTCCAGCGCGATTGGATTCATTAGTGCGGGTTTTGCAAAACATCTGCAATTTGATTACGATGAGTTGGAGAATTTTGTCGCGTCAATCTTGGATACAGAAGGATGCGGTGAAGCTGACGGCTATGCATACCACGGATATCGGATTTTCGTGGAGAAATTGTAAAAACGTCTGCAAGACGCTTTTATAAGAAAACAATGGGGGTGTTCCCGGGGAACACCCTTCTGATTATGTTTAACAGCAAAGGAGAAAATTATCATGAGACCAAAATTACTGATACTTGATGGATCAGCCATGATTAGCACAGCTTACTATGCCGTGCTTCCAAATGAAGTGAAGTTTGCAAAAACGGAAGAAGAAAAGGAAAAGTATTTTCATAAGATCCTGCACGCACCTGATGGAACTTACACCAATGCGATTTACGGAATGGTGCGTCAGATGAATGGACTGATCGATGGCTGGCGCCCGGATTATCTGGCTGTGGCTTTTGATAAAACGAGAAATACGTTCCGCCGCGGAATGTTTGCACAATACAAAGCGCAGAGGGAGGCAACTCCGCTGCCGCTAAAGCAACAGTTTGTAACCATGCAGAATTTGTTGCAGGACGCAGGCATTCCAGTGTTGCTTAGTGATACGTATGAAGCGGATGACCTGGCCGGTACCCTGGCAAACATCCATAAAAACGATATGACGGTCCGGATCGTAACGAAAGATAAGGACTATCTGCAGTTAGTGGATGATGCATGTGATGTACGTATCTGGTTTTTGCCGACGCCAAAAGACCTGGAGGAAAAGGGATCGATGTTTGATTTGTACCGCGGAAAGGACTTTATCACAGATATGTGCCCATGGCTGAAAAATTACTTGGAGTATACGGAAGCTGCAGTGATTGCTGATCAGGGAGTAACACCGGGGCAGATTCCGGACTTAAAGGGAATCGAGGGTGATAGCAGCGATCATTACCCGGGTGTCAGGAATGTGTCTTCCGCAGCGGTACCATTACTTAAGGAATATGGAAGCATTGAAGGTATTTATGCGGCTATCGATGCATGTGAGGGAGACTTCAAAGAAGAAAAAGCACTGTCTGCTTTCTGGAAGGACGGTCTTGATATTAAACGCAGCCCGTTAAACGCTTTAAAGGCAGGGCGTGCGGATGCCGCGCTTTGTAAGGATCTTGCCACGATCCGCTTATACTGCTTTTCAGAAGATCTTTTAACTGGAAAGGAATACCAGACATGTAAGATCGCGGAGTTTAATAAAAAACTTCTGAACCTTGGAATTCAGTCAGCATTTCTGCCGGAATTCTAAGAAATCACAGGCCGCCGTATTTGCGACGGTCTGTTTTATCGAGCATAATACATAATGAGGGCAGAAGAAAGTGAAAAGGAGAAAAATGATGATGGAAACAATCTCATCCGTAGCTCAGGAATTCTTACCTGTATGTCAGGCATTTTATGAAGCGCATCAGTTCCAGATCCTTACGGTTCTGTTTGGAGTCGCGGCTGCGGTACTTGTCATGCATATCACGAAAAAACTGATTCATGCGGCATTCACCCTGGTCGTGTTTGTTTTGCTGTTATATCTTCGTGGCGCTTTGCCTGCGATTTTGGCAAATTTCCATTAAATGTGACCAAAAAGTGTTATCCGCAAATGGCCGCACTTAAAAGGTGCGCCATACTGTAACTGATCAGTAAGAAAGAAGGTGTCAGTATTGCGCAAGGGATTAACGGAGCGATTAAATACAACGGAGGTTGAGTGCAGTTCGGATTTTTCAGAATGTGAAGTGTATACGGCCAGCGAAGCAGACGAGCCAAGGGAAGCGGAACTTTCGCAGGAAGAACAGGAAGAAGCAAACAAAGAACTGGAACGGCTGGATGCGGATTCGGACGAAGATTATGTGGCCGACTTTTATACGCGGACCTTTCGAAACATTCCCATTCTCACACAGGAAGAAGAGCATCACTATGCAACCCTGTTAAAAACAGGTACACCGGAAGAGCGAAAGCAAGCAAAAGATACTTTGGTTTATCATAATATGCGTTATGTTTTAAAAATCGCCGGGAGATACGTCGGTCATGGGAATGATTATGACGATCTGGTACAGGTCGGACTGATCGGTCTGATGCGTGCGATCGATAAATATGATGCGGACATGGGCTACCGTGTGACTACATATGCCACCTGGTGGATCAAGCAGGCCATCACGAGGGATTTGGCGGACAACAGCCGAACAATCCGGCTTCCGGTCCATATCCAGGACAGCGTCAAAAGAATCATGATCGCAGAGCGCGATCTTCAGGCAGAAGGGTTTTCCGGTGATGAACTCATCAAACAGATCGCCAAAAAGACCGGGTACCCGGTGGAAAAGGTTGAACAGGTGCGGAAATTCAAAATGCACTTAGTATCACTTGACTTGAAAATTGGTGGGGAAGGAAATAACGACGGGGAATCGGTCCTTGGGGATTTTGTCGCGGATGAGCGTACAAAAGGCCAGGAGGAGATCATTGAGCGTATGGATATGCGCGAGGAGCTGACGCATTGTATGGATTCGTGCCTGACTGGTAGGGAAAAAGAAGTGATCCGCATGCGGTTCGGACTGGATGACGGGCGTCCGATGACTCTGGAAGAGATTGGGAGTGTGATGGCTGTCACACGGGAACGGGTTCGCCAGATCGAGGGAAAAGCCCTGCACAAGTTGCGCAATCCAAAATATGTCAAACATTTAAAAGTATATCTGGAATAAGAAAGCAGCGCTTGTGCGCTGCTTTTTCGTTCTATTAGGGGGTAAGGCAATCTGCATACTGATAACATAACCAAAGAAAAGGAATAAGAGAGGGCAAGAATATGGGAGTAAAAAAGAACTGCGCGGAAGAACTCCGTTCAGACATGGAAACAATGAACTATGACGTGTTGTATCATAATGTTTCGGAATTGGTAAAGACTACAGCTGCTGCAGTCGGGAATTCCCTTAGCACATGGGAAGACCGGAAAGTGATCAGTTCAATCTCAAGCCGGTTGAAAATACCAGCCAGTATCTGTCGGAAGCTGGAGAAGAAACGGATGCCACAGACATTCGATATGGCAAGGATATGCTGTGCGGATTTGATTGGGGTGCGGATCGTTACGATGTATACGGATGACATTTACCGGATCGCAGGGCTGTTAAAGAAAAGCCCGGGCATTAAATTGCTGTATCAGAAAGATTTTATCCGGCGTCCAAAAAAATCCGGATATCGGAGCCTGCATTTGATTGTCACAGTCAATGCCTTTCACAATGGCATGAACGTAGAAGAAAAATGCGAGATCCAGATCCGTACTATGGAAATGGATAGCTGGGCGGAATTGGAACATCAGCTGATCTACAAAAACGCAAACCGGAACCGTGCTATAGAAGCAGAACTACGGCAATGGGCGCAGGAACTGGCGGAGCAGGATCGGAAGTTGATCGAACTGCGTAAGCGGATCATGACACCACCAAAAAAAGTTACAAAAAAAAGGAAAAGAAAATAAGAACCAAGAGGTTTCTGGCTGTGGTAGCCTGGAACCTCTTTTTTTGCATAAAACTACAAGGGTGTTCCCGGGGAACACCCTCTATAAAAACAGAAACATAATCCAGACACCAAAAGAAGGAAGAATACGACATACTGAGAAAAATATGCTGCAAGATCAGGAGGGTTTTATGGAACTATGCGCAAATTGTAAACGAAAGGCAGGCCTTTTTTCATCTGTAAAATTGTACAGTGGAGAACGAATTTGTAAGGCGTGCTTTCGGAAAATACCAAAATCATTCCGGCAGTACCGGTATCTGGATTACCGACTGTTCATGGAAGGATATGAACATGCAGATCACGTATTGGAGCATGTATATCCGGTATTCAGGGTTACGGCACAGTACGGGAGAATGGCAATAGATGAACGTCATGGCTGGGTTTATTTGGGGGATGCGACGAATTTTACAAAAGACGGAAGATTAAAATATCCATCGTCTGATCTCTACCACTGCCTGGACTTATCGGAGACGGATATCCATGTGGAGCCTGGAACTGTGCACGCCGGTACGAAAACAGTTGAGTGCAGTATTTTGTTTTCAGCTGTGTTTCGAGCCGGAGAGATCCGGGTTGAGGAAACGCTCAAACGCCATGCACAGGGTAATATCCTGGCTGTTTCTGATGGACGGCGTGCATCTTTTACGGAACCGGCGGATCTGGCAGCTTTCCGAAGTATTTATAACCAGATGGTAGCGCATGTCACATCCGCAGCGCAGGAAGCGGAAATGGCAATGCAGAAAAAACAACTGGACAACGCATGGAAAGTTGCTGCCATGGTGCAGATGGAACAGGAGATCCGAGCACGTATGGAAAAAGAGATGGAAGCGGAAAGGCTGGCACGAAGCCGTATGCAAAAACTGGATGAAGCAAGATCCCTCTTCATGCTGGGCCAGGTATATGATCTGTCTCAACTAAAAAGACAGCGTGCTTTGCTTCTTAAAACGTTCCACCCGGATAACGGGCAGGTTGATTCTGCCACATATGCGCAGAAAATTAACGACGCGTACCGAATCCTGGTGGATGAACTGGCTAAAGAGTAACAAAAAGTGTTATCCGCAAAATAAATGATTGGCAAGATGCTTTAAAAAAAGATGCGACATACTGTCGACGAGAAAATTGTACTGCGCTTAGCCGGAGTACGGAAAGGGGAAAACATGACGGATATCAAGAAAAGAAGCGTAGCGTTTGCCATCATCCTCTCCATTGTAACCTGCGGGATTTATGCGATCTACTGGCAGGTCTGCCTTGTTAATGACATGAACAAGGTGAGCAAGAAGGAGAATGCGAAGGGCGGCGTTGTTGTGTTCCTGCTTAGTCTGATCACCTGCAGCATCTACTGGTTGTACTGGCTCTTTAAGGCCGGCGAGGATATGGATGTCGCAAAGACTGCAAACGGGACACCGACTTCCAGCCGCGGACTGGTTTATTTGTTGCTGAGCATTTTTGGCCTTGGCATTGTTGCAGTTGCGATTCTGCAGAGCGACTTAAACAGCCTGGCTGCTGAACTGGGAGCGCCGGTTGCTGATTCTGTTTCAGAGCCTGAAAAGACTCCGGAAGCACTGGAAGAAAAGCATGACGATTCTGAAATGTAAGTAGGAAAGGGATTCCCGGCAGCAATGCCGGGAATTTTTATGACAGATGAAAAAAAGATTAAAAGATACTTTACTGCCTCCGGCATTTTGCGGTATCGCCGGAGGCATTTATTATATTTGGCTACAACTCACCGGGATCGGCATTCCGTGCCTGTTTTATTTATGGACGGGTCTTAAATGCCCTGGTTGCGGGATCACCAGAATGTGTTTGGCTATTTTATCCGGAGATCTGTTGACGGCAAAAAAGGAAAACATTCTGTTGTTCTACCTGCTGCCACTTCTGGGTACATGGTGGATGATCCGTCAAACGTATTATCTTACAACAGGGCGTATGATGCGGGGACGTTTTTTAAACGGGCTGGCATGGTGTGTGGTGGTTCTTTTGATGCTTTTTGGAATTTACAGGAATATTGTCGGATGTTAAGGAGGAAAGCGTGAAATATATCAGAAATGTGTGTTTGTTAATCTTGTTTGTAGCATCTCCGCTTCTTATGATCGGCGGAGTCCTGCTTGCTTTATACCGGTATCCGGAGATCCCGTTTTACGCATGGATCATGATGGGCGTCGGCTTTTTCCTGAAAATAGCGAACAAGCCGTTAGAGCGGGCGTTCAACCGGAATATGGAATCCATGGAATACGATGAATACGGACGGCGCAAAGGTATGGAAGATTACTCATCCATGTCGCGCAAGGAGCGGTTGCAGGTAGACAAACAAAAACTGGCCGAGATGGAGCGGATCGTTAGCAGCAGCGCGTTAAAACGGATGCAGCATCCGGGGGCGAAAGATCCGGATGGAGCGATGAATGGGCTTGTCGGCATGGAACTGGTTAAAAAGCAGATGAAAATGATGGCTGCGCGCATGGAATATGACCGGGAAAATCAGAAAAAGAGGAAGAAAAAATCGGGGGCGGATACCGCATCATCCAGGCATATGATGTTCTTTGGATCGCCTGGTACCGGTAAGACGACCGTTGCCAGAATCATGACCGGATTTTTATATAAAAACAGGTTCATTAAGGAAAACAAATGTCTGGAAACAGACGGCAACTTCTTAAAAGCGAGTACCACTGCGGATACCGCCGCAAAAACGGAGATCGTTGTCCGCCAGGCATTTGGTGGGGTGCTATTCGTCGACGAAGCGTATGCTTTACTATCCGGTGATGCAGCGGGGGAAGCGGCGATCGCGACGCTGATCAAACAGATGGAGGATAACCGGGATAAATTTGTTCTGATCCTTGCTGGCTATACGGATGAGATGAACCGTCTAATTAATTCCAATCCTGGTTTTGCGTCAAGGTTTAAAGATTACGTCAGATTCCCGGATTATACGGTCGATGAGATGTGCGATATTTTTTCATATATGGTTAATCAAAAAGGTTTATGCGTGGATGGGGAAGCGATGGAGCGTTTCCGCGTCCGGATCGCAAAAGAAAAGCAGGGGAAGCATTTTGGTAATGCGAGAACGGTCCGTAATGTCATGGAGGAGTGTATCGATCATCATGCTGTCCACATCAAGGATGGTGAGCTTAGTGGTGCGGATCGTTATAAACTGGTCGGTATGGATGTATCAGAAAATGTATCAGAATATTTCGGAAAATGATGGGGCGGGTTGTATGTGAGAATCGCATACTGTAAGCGTATCACAAAAAAAGGGAATGGAGAAAAAAGAAATGCATCACACAGACAAAGAAACAAAAACAAAATGCTGGTTCGGATGGATCAGTCCCGATGGACAGACATTTCCATGCGATTACCACGGACATTTCAACCTGGCAAAAAAACTGGCTGGAACGCTTGGCGTTCATGATGATCGTCCGATGCGGAATCCGGAATTACTTTTAGAACAGTACGGCTGGGTCAAGGTCACAAAGGATCCATTTGGTCCAGCGGAAAAATTACGCAGCGCAATCCTGGCATCGCGCATGTATATCACGCGGACACAGGCAAAAACCCTTGCGGACCTCGGTTTCGATCAGAACCATGACTATCTGGATCTGGTGGAAATGAGCGAAATGCGTTGGGCGGTATAAGGAAAAGGAGAGAAAATCATGGAAAAGAAAACAGGAAAGAAACTGATCATGGGAGGAATCGCCTTGTTGGCTGCCGGCGGTCTCTTATTTGCCGGATGGAAGGTACTTGGCCCAAAGTTCCTCGCACATAAGTCGGATACAACGGAAACTGCGGATGGGAGCGAAGTAAAAACACTGCATTTGTCCTTATCGACGGATGCGATGGAGGGTAGTGTCCTTTATCAGATTGCACAGAATTTTGCCGACCGTGTAGCCGACATGTCAGATGGGAAGCTGGAAGTTGATCTATATGAATATGGCCAGCTTGGAAAAAATTCCGACATGATCACATCCTTAGACAGCGAAACACAGGCTGCGGATCTTTTATTTGTGTCCGCGGATGCATTAAGGGATGCAGGCTGTACGAAAGTGGAAGATACCATGAAGGCCTGTGCTTTTAAAAATCATGCTGACTTTGCCAAGTGGGTGGCATCTTCAAAGGCAGACCAGATACTTGCAGATACGGAAAAATCCGGAATCGGTGGAGCGGGATTGTTTTTTGTAGAGGATGGATTTTACCAGACGTTTTTGGTGACGGCAGATCCTATCGCCGAAAAGACAATTCTTGGGCTTGGGTTTGATGAGAGTGACGCATATTACAAAAAGAAAAATGCACATTATGAATTTGGCCCTTATGTAGACATTCCGGACAGAGTTGCAAACGGTACAATCGCCGGGGCGGAGCTGCCGTTTGACCAGTTCGAGGAAGAAAAAATGTATGAATATCTGCCTTACGTCGTTAATGATAACCATATGGTACGTCCTTACGAGGCAATCATCACACTCCGTACGGCGGATAAGATCGGCAAGGATTCTGTTGTGCTCTTAAAAAAAGCCGGCCAGGAGACGGTCAAGGAGTACGCGGATATCCTGACACATACGGATGAAGAGACGCTTGCCAGATTAAAAGAAGCTGGCGTGGCAGAAACTGCATTAAAATAAGACACGAGAGCAGCTAAGCATCAGCAGATGTATTAGGCGTTGCCAGAAAGCATTACGAACGAACGGTCACAGGGGTGTTCCCGGGGAACACCCCCACACCGCAATATATTTAAAAACAACATTAAAAAATAACAGCCATTTCCAAAAGTGTGGAAGTGGCTGGTTTTTTGATACGATTGGTAAACAGACTGCAGAAGGATGTCGGCCGGCGTGCCGGATATGGATATTTTCATCGTTTTTCCTCCGGCAGGAAGAGCTCTTCGTATCTTCGAACGATATCTTTCCCGGTCTGCGTTTTGCAAAGATGCTTTGCTTCTTTTTTGATCCACTGGAACATGTTTGGGTAGGCGAGCATCAGGTCAATGAAATAGTTGTTACCAGTCTGGCGGTCCCCGAATAACGTTCCCGGGCCGCGAAGCTCCAGGTCTTTTTCGGCTATCAGGAAACCGTCGGTTGTTGAACGGAGGAATTCCAGTTTCTCATTTGGCGCTTCTGTTTGTAAGATACAGTACGCCTGGTCCCGACCACGTCCGACGCGCCCGCGGAGCTGGTGTAGGGTAGAAAAACCGAAACGGTCCGCACCGGTAATTGTGATCACCGTCGCATTCGGTACGTTCATGCCAACCTCGATGACGGTGGTCGCCATCAGGACGTCGATTTGTCCTTCCGCGAATTTCTGCATCAGCTCTGTTTTTTCGGCTGCTTTCATCTTGCCGGTCAGCACAGCCATTGTGATGCGTTCTTGGTCAAAATAAGACCGGTAGACGCGTTCCTTTTCTTCAATGGAATATGCCTGAGCCGCCTTATCATTTTTATCAATGGCTGGGCACACGATGTACGCCTGATGGCCCTTTTTAATCTCCCCGATCATGTGCCTTGCTGCTTTTTCGTCATTCTGCGTGATTGCGGTTTTGACCGGAAGACGTTCTGCAGGCTTATCGGTAATGGTAATGATACCGGAATCTTCCCCATAGACGGTATCAGCCAGGGACTTTGGGATCGGCGTTGCGGACATGGTGATCTTGTGGCATCCTGGGACGCCCTTTTCCATGAAATTGCCCCGGTGCACGACACCAAACTTATGCTCCTCGTCAATGACAACAAGACCGAGGTTGTGATACTGTACCGGTTCCGCAAAGATACTGTGTGTGCCAACGATCAGGGATATTTCTCCGCTTGCAATTCCGGCTAACATTTTCCGCTTTTCCGCCGCTTTCGTCTCACTGGTCAGGAAAGCGATCTTGAGCCCGGTGTTCTTGGCAATTTCAGAAAGATCACGGTAGTGTTGCCATGCAAGAGTCGTGTACGGCACAGCAAGGGCTCCTTGATAGCCGCTTCCGGCAGCCTGAAGGAGCAGGGCAAACGCAACGCAGGTTTTGCCGGTACCGACGTCTCCCTGTATCAGGCAGTTTGCCCGCCGCCCTCCGGTCATCTGTGCTGAAACGGTATCAATCGCCTGTTTCTGTCCATTTGTTAGAGCATATGGGAGGGATGCCAGATAAGCCTGTTGTAATTCTAAATTGCCGCATACCGCTCCGTGCTCCGAGCCGGAACCGGCATGGTTGAGCTGGAGCTTGACCGCAAGGTACATTAAGTCGTCAAAGACGGCACGCTTTTTTGCCGTCTGCACGTCTCGCCAGGACTGCGGATGGTGCATCATGTGCGCGGACTGTAAAAAAGACGGAAGCCCTGCTTTTTGTAACAGGTCCGGCGGCATGATGTCAAAAGAACTGATTTTTTGCAGTGCCAGGTCCAACGTATTCCGGTAGTCCTCCATAGTGAAGGACTTGATCTGCCCGTGCTGGACATAAAATGTGTGATAGCGCTCTATATTCCAGGAGAATACCGGCGGGTTTAAGAC